>AZIK01001439.1_pt1 | contig 16182 bp, 15 predicted proteins | sample 359131 | NCBI WGS metagenome assembly AZIK01 (sample SAMN02429715, study PRJNA222663) | marine sediment metagenome | biome: Sediment sample; isolation source: enrichment culture of sample MGS-ANC(AMM) from oil contaminated site at the... | place: Italy: Ancona | collected 2012-02-14 | depth 6 m m | reverse complement strand
TTCCAGCCAGTTAAGCAGTTCACGGTGCAACCAGTCCGCAGTCCAGTCGGGGGCCTGGTAGGCACCGTGGCCCCAGATCGAGCCCAGCTGCATACCCCCGACGGATTGCCAGGCGGTCTGGCCATCGAGAATGCTGTCTTCCGTCATCAGGAGCTCGCCGTCAACGGTTTCAACCCTGTCAGGAATGGGGGGAGCTTCCCGGTAGACCTCGGAACCAAAGTAACCAAGAATGCTGAAGGATACGGCCAGTACCGCGATCAGCGTCCACCAGAGTTTGCGGTAGTCAGCCATGATGTGCACCTCCGGATTGCCCGTCGATCTGGCGGAACAGAGCGTCGTTTTCAAGATGAATATGATCCATGAGGTCGTTCTCCAGGGTGGCCAGGCCCCTGTAGAGGGCTTGCCAGGTATTGCATGCCTCATCGGGCAGGGTCAGGTTGCTGGTCAGGCGGTGAATGCCAGCCAGTGCAATGGTGTGGTCTTCGTGCTCGCTGCGCATCACTGATATTGGCCCGGATGCCATGCCAGCCATACCTCGAGTAATCATCGGAAACAGAATTTGTTCCTCCTTCTGCATATGAGATTCGAGTTCTTGCCACATGTGCTCAAGATGCGAGCTCAGGCCCGCAGGGCAGAGTGGGTGATGGTTGTGAACGCGTTCCACGCGCTGTGCCAGGCGGATCATTTCCGGGAGCTGTTCACGATGGACATCGTGGTAGCGGGTGAGGATGTGTTCTATCAGCCGTTCGGTGTCGGTCTGGTCCAGCGCGTCCGGGATTTCCCGGTGCGACTGGTCTAAGGGGGCTTCGGTCGGTTTCACAGCAGATCTCCTAAAAAACATGTAAACAAAATAAATCTTACTGGTGGAATTTTGATCCGGTGTGTCAGAGGTGTCAAATAAATTTTTTTGGTATGAGATCGTCAGTAATGGTGGTATTAGGTGAAATTTTCGATTGAGGAGACGATCCACCTTGATTTCTATTTGTCCAGGTTATAAAGTAAAACATGTATGTGAAATAAATTTAAAAGGTGGGGTATGAGCAATATCGAGACATGGCTGTTCACGGCAAACAGAACCATGGGCCTGTCTGCCCTGGGTTTGCTGGTGACAATTCTGCTGGCTTACCCTCTGGCGGACATGCTTGCCTTGTCTGTTCAGATTGCTGCTCACATAGGGACTCTGCTGTTCGCCGTCGGTATCAAGGTGGCTTACGTCGCGCGCCTGGTGTTTCTGAGCCGTCTGGGCAGACCTGTACATTGAATCCCGGTAGAATAGATGCACTTATCAACTTTGGTGAGAGCCGCGCTATGGGCGAACGTTTGGGGAAAACCGGTTTTCGAGTTCTTGCGTATATAAGTGCAGGTTTGGCTGTGGTGGGTGTGGTTCTGCCCCTGTTGCCAACTACGCCCTTTGTCCTGTTGGCCGCGTTTTTCGCCAGCAAGGGATCGCCGGCGTTTGCCCAGTGGCTTGACGACCATCCCAGGTATGGCCCGGCAATCGACCAATGGCGTACGCGCCGAGCGGTCCCTGCGAGAGCCAAGGTTCTGGCATGCAGCATGATGGCCCTGAGTTGGGGGATGCTGTTAGCGCTTGGGGCGTCTGGTGTGGTGTTGGGGTTTTCGGGTGTATTTTTGTGCGGTACCGCCTGTTACCTGCTGACACGACCTTCTTACTGAACGACTCGAATAACGACTGGAGTATTGAATGCACATCACCCGTTACACGGATTACTCACTTCGCGTGCTGATTTACCTGGCAGTGCAGGGTGACCGTCTGGCGACGATTCAGGAAATCGCGGACAGCTATGATATTTCCAAGAACCACCTTATGAAGGTGGTTCATCAGCTCAACAAGAAGGGCTACATCGAAACCATCCGGGGCAAGAAGGGCGGAATGCGTCTGCACCGGTCTCCGACTGATATCAACGTAGGTATTCTGGTACGGGAGACCGAGCAGGATCTGAGCATCGTGGAGTGTTACACCTCCAATAATGCCTGCAAGATAACGCCTGTATGTGGCCTAAAATCAATGTTCGGGGAGGCGTTGAAAGCCTTTCTGGAGGTTCTCGACAAGTACACTCTGGCCGATGTCATCCAGGATCAGCATCGTCCCCAGCTTTTGCGCCTTCTTCAGATAGCCTGAACCGGCCAGGCGAATTCTCAATGCCTGGCCGGACTTTCCCGGTCAGGCCTCTCTGGCCCCGCCTACGATCCTCTCCGGTAAGGAGTACCGAAGTATCCGCTTGATGACCGTGCCGTACTGCCTGAGAAAGCTGCCTGTGTTGTAGTGAATACCGTGCTTTCGACAAATGGCCTGTACCTTGCCCGAAATTTCCGGATACCGGTGCGCGGGCAGGTCCGGGAACACGTGGTGTTCCACCTGGTAACTCAGGTGTCCGCTCAGAATATGCAGCCAGCGACCTCCTGTGAAGTTTGAAGATCCGGTGAGCTGACGCAGGTACCAGTGACCCTTGCTCTCGCCTCTGCACTCATCTTCGGTAAAGGTTTCCGCGTCCTGGGTGAAGTGGCCGCAAAAAATCACAGTGGATGACCAGAGGTTACGGATCAGGTTGGCGCCAATATTTCCCGCCAGAACAATGGGGGCTACCGGAAAGGTGAGCAGTGGGAAAAAAACGTAATCCTTGAACGCCTGCCGCCCGCCCTTGCGAGCGAACTGCTTCAGGAAGGGCAGCTTTTCGCGCCAGCTGATTTCCCGGTTTCGAAGTTTCTCGGTTTCCAGCTCGTGCAACCCCACGCCCCACTGAAAGAATACACTCAGCAGCAGATAATTGATGAACTGCAGCGCGTGCCAGGGTTTCCAGGGTTCGTCATCAGAGAGTCGCAAAACCGCGTAACCATAGTCGCGATCCTTGCCAATGATGTTGGTGTAGGTGTGGTGCTCATAGTTATGGGTGCGGCGCCAGGAGTCGCCAGTGCAAACGGTGTCCCACTCGTAGGTCTGGGAATGCAGGCTTGGGTCGTTCATCCAGTCGTACTGGCCATGCATGACGTTGTGGCCGATTTCCATGTTCTCCAGAATCTTGGCAATGCCCAGTGTCACGGTTGCCACTACAAACACCGGCGGAATGAAACCAAACGGCATCATGATCCGGCCGCCAGCCTCCAGAATCCGGTGCAGGCGAACAGTTCGGCGGATATATTTCGCATCACGTTCGCCGAGATCCGCCAGGACCTCATCACGAATGGCGTTGAGATCTGTTTCCAGTTCCGAGAGTTGTGCTTCGGTCATCTTTTTCATGGTGATACTCCGTGCGGAGGCCGTGAGCCTCCGCAGTACAGTCAGGTGTGGGTGCTTAAAGATCGAGTGAAACGGCGCCCCGGGGCACCGAGATGCAAAGCTGGATGTTTTCCTCTCCGGGGCCAGAGGCCCGGCCGGTCAGGCGATTGATAACGGTGCCCCCGGTTTTCCGGCAGCTGCACTGGTGGCAAATGCCCATTCGGCAGCCGTGGCGGGGTGCCAGTCCGGCGGCTTCTGCGATCTCCAGCAAGGTGGCGTTTCCCTCGGAACCGACTTCCAGCTGGCTGTCGGAAAATTCGACCTGGCCGCCGAGGGCTTCGTTGCTCAGGTCTGCCTGCGGAGCTGAGAAAAAGGTGCTGTGAATCTCGGTGTCGGCGATACCCCGTTGCCGGAGAAGATCCCTGGCCAGGTCCATCATGCCTTTGGGCCCACACAGATAGACCTGCCGCGACGTGATGCCGGGAACGGCGCCAAGATCCCGGTCGCACAGGTAGCGCGGTGTTTCGGGCTCATTGGTTGCAATGATTTCAACGGTCAGAGTGCTATAGCGCGCCTTCAGGGCCAGAAGCTTTTCCCGGCCAATGACGTCGTCATGTGTGCGCACGAAATACAGCAGCGTAACGGGTGGCCGGTAATGGTTGGCGGCCATGGTTTCAAGCTGGCTCAGCATCGGGGTAATCCCGCTGCCTCCGGCAATAAACAGCACCGGTTGGGCCGGTTCGGGAATCAGAAAGCTGCCAAAGGCTTCGCCTATCCCGATTACAGTACCGATTGAGAGGTTGTCGTGGAGCCAGTTGGTCACCAGCCCGCCCGGAAGACGTTTTACGGTTACAGTGACCAGCCCCTGTTCCTGCCAGAGCAGCGGCGAAGATGAAAGGCTGAACGTGCGGTTATGGCGGATTCCATCTATCTCGACACAGACGTTCGCATGCTGACCCGCGCTGAAGCCGGACCAGCGCCGGGACGGTTTCAATACCAGAGTTCTGGTGTCCCGGGTTTCGGAAATGATCTGCTCCACCCTGGCCGGTGTGTACTCCTGTACCCACATCGGGTTGAGTCGCTCAAGCAGCGGGTCGAAGAATGCCTCCGGGTCGTCCCGGTTGAACAGTTGTCTGCCAAGCCATTGCAGTGCTCTATGTTGGGTCTGTCTGACTAACATGGTGATGTCCTCCCCAAGACTCTTCTTGGTCATGTGTACAAGTGTTCACTAATGTGTACGAATGTACACATGGCCATGGGAGGTCACAATGGCGATGCTATCAATGGCACAATATGACAAGCATTCGGTACTTTTATTTTTGCGAGTGTGTACACTTGTGAACAAAAGGCCAGCGACAGGCAATACGGACACTCAATGGCGGAAAAACAACGAAGAAAGCCCGGTGAAACCCGCGAAAAACTGATGAATGCGGCGTTAACTCTGGTGGGGAAGGGGCGACATTTCGCCAGTCTTGGGATACGCGAGGTGACCCGGCAGGCCGGAGTGGTGCCCACCTCGTTTTATCGCCATTTTCGTAATATGGATGACCTGGGCCTGCAGCTTGTGGATGAGCTCGGGCTGGTGCTGCGCAGGATGATGCGTGACGCCCGGGCCAGTGTCCTGCAAACAGATAAACTGATCGAAGAATCGGTGGCCATATTTATCAGTCACGCGCAGGCCAACCGAAGTTTTTTCCTGTTCATGGCGCAGGGGCTGGCGGGCGAGAGCCGGGCCGTTCAGGAAGGTATTCGCAGTGAAATGCGTTATTTCGCCAGTGAACTCGCCAACGATCTGCGCAGACTTGGACTGGTGGATCACCTTACAGATCAGGACCTGGACACGACGTGCGATCTGGTGGTGCGAAGTGTCGCCTTCAGTCTGACCGACCTGCTGGGTGTGTCAGCTGACGACGAATACCAGATTGAGCAGATCCGGAAGCGGACAATCCGCTTCCTTCAACTGATCTTCGTTGGCGCCGCCCACTGGCACAGTGTGGGCTGAAATCTGGCTACATCAATCCGCTTTGGTCTTTCGTGTGGACTGTTTTCGTGCGGTCCCGGACTTGGCCCGGGTTTGAGGGCTGGCCTTTGGCGGCAAAATCAGACTCTCCAGTTCATCCAGTGCTTCACCGGTATAAACCGCCAGCTTCTGCATGCTCGGCAGGGTATCCCTGCAGCCGGTAAAACCGAAGTTCAGGGAGCCATCGTAGCTGAGGCAGGTAATGTTCAGAGCACCCCCGTGGGCAATCAGTGAAACCGGGTACATGGCTTCCAGCTTCGCCCCTTCATAGTAGAGCGTTCGCTGGGGGCCGGGTACATTGGAAATCGTGACGTTGAAGACCGGGCGCATCCGCCCACCCAGGCCGGACATTAGCTGAAGAATGTAGGGCGACATCAACAGCATGGTGTACTGGGTCAGGGCGCTTTTGGGCAATTTCTGCAAATGCTCTTTGGCCCGGCGGGTGGATGCCTTTATGTTCTGCAGGCGCGTCAAAGCATCCGGCTCGTCGGTTGCCAGGGAAGCAATCATGAAGCTGATCTGGGTGCCCGTGCCTTCGTCATCGGCTGGCCGGATGTTGACCGGAATGCCGGCGGTGAGGGCTACGTCCGGGAGTTCGTCCTGTTCCAGCAGGAAGCGCCGGAGAGCGGTACCGCAGAGGTACAGGACGATATCGTTCAGTGAGCCGCCGGAAGCATGAGAAACCGCCTTGATTCGGTCCAGCTGGTAGTGCTGGGTAGCGAGCCGGCGCTGGCCGGTCACCCGGTGATTGATTTTGGATACGGGGCCCGTGAAGGGTGCCGTGAGGCCATCCTCCGGATGCCGGACGGAGTGGACCAGACGATTCCCTGCCTGCCATAGTCTCGGTGCCATGTCGGCCTGGAGTTTCAGGGCGTCCATGGCCTGCGAGACTGCGCCCGGAACGCTGGCTTCGGAATCGGTTTTGCTGGCACGGCGGCGCTCAGGGCGGACTGACCAGGGCGGCGGCATGTCCGTCTTTCCGGGGTCTGTAGTCAGAACCCGCTGCAGAAGACGAACTCCGCTGATGCCGTCAATCATGGAGTGATGCATCTTGGTGTACAGGGCAAAGCGGTTGTTCTCCAGCCCTTCGATAACATGGCACTCCCAGAGTGGCCGTGAGAAATCGAGGGGATTGGAGTGCAGTCGTGAAACCAGTATGCCCAGTTCCCGTTCACCTCCGGGGCGGGGCAGAGCTGAATGCCGAACGTGGTAATCCAGATCGATGTCCTTATCCTCTTTCCACCTTGGCGCCAGCACCCGACCGACTAATCCGGAAAAGGCGAGCTTATAGCTCCAGGGGCGCGCCACATCTCCGGTTTCTTTCATGCGGGTGACCATGTCCCGAAGGAAGGTGTCAGGGGCTCCCTCCGGTAGAGAAAAGATCTGCAGGTTTCCCACATGCATGGGGGTGTCTTCAGACTCTACGGCCAACCATGAGGCATCCAGGGTTCCCAGGCGTTTCATTCCTTGTGTCTCTCCACCGATGTCCAGATTTATTAATTGTGTGATGCAAGTATAACGTGTTAGCGCTTTCTTACACGATGGTTGCGCTCTTAAAGTTCCCTGGTCATGCAGTATTCGTCGTTACCTGCGTTTGCCGTTGAAGGCTCCCGCAAGCGCCCGGTCTGTGCTACTTTCATCGGTTGGTTGCAGTAACAATAAAAACACGTGGAGGCATTGTGGAATCCAGCCCGCTTATCTCGGCAGGACTGCCGATTGCTCTGTTCATCATCATGATTGGTATAGGCATGACCCTGACGATCCGGGATTTCCGTCAGGTGGCGGTGTATCCGAAGGGGATGATTGTGGGAACGATTGCCCAGATCCTGGTCATGCCGCTCGTGGCCTTCATGCTGGCAACCCTGCTGGCAGTGCCTCCAGCCATAGCCGTAGGGTTGGTAATCATTGCCGCCTGTCCCGGGGGCACCACATCAAATCTGTTTGTACTTCTGTCGCGGGGCAACATTGCGCTGTCTATCGTGCTGACGGTCAGTGCCAGCCTGATTACCATCCTGACGCTGCCCCTGTTTACCAATATTGCCCTCCAGCACTACATGGGTACGGAGGAAAACATTGTTCTGCCAGTATGGAAAACCGTGGGGATGCTGATCGGCATCGTCCTGTTCCCGGTTGCCATCGGAATGGTCGTACGCACCCGCAATCCCGAGGTTGCCCGCAAGGCCGAGAGCATTGTCAGTATCTTTGGTGGCGTTGTGCTGGCCGTGCTCATTGTTGCGCTGGTGTACGGGGTGCGTGACCAGATCTGGGAGCTTCTGAAACAGGCCGGGCCGGCCACCATTCTTTTGAACCTGGCAGGTATCGGGCTTGGCCTTGTCGCAGGACGGGTGGCCGGTTTGACCCAGCGCGAGTCACTGGCGGTGGCGGTCGAACTGGGCGTTAAAAACGGTACCATCGCCCTGATGGTTACCCTGACGCTGCTGGAATCCAGTGCCATGTCGATTCCTGCTGCGGTATACGGGGTATTGATGTTCCCGATCGGGTTTGTTCTGGCCATGTATGGACGGAGCATTATTCCCGTTTCCACCGTCCAGCCCCAAAACTGACCGGAGCCCTGCGCCATGCAGTTCCTGAACGGCATTACCCTGCTACTTGTGTATCAGCTGGTGGGCGAGATCACCGTCCGATTGCTGGGCCTGCCTATCCCCGGACCAGTGCTGGGTATGGTGATGCTGTTCATTACCCTGATGATCCGGGGTAAAGCGCCCGCGTCGGTTGATCAGGCGTCAACTGCATTGCTCAGTCATCTTTCGTTGCTGTTCGTCCCGGCGGGTGTGGGGATGATGGCGCACTTTGATCGTATTGCAGACGAATGGATTCCGATAGCGCTGGCGCTGCTGTTGAGCACGATCATCACCATGGCCGCCACGGCCCTGATCATGCAGATAACCACACGCTGGTTTACCAAACCTCTTGCGCAAAAGAGGCCAACCGATGAATGAACCGGGCCTGAAAGACATTTGGGTATACCTCTCGGCCTCACCGCTTCTGGGGCTCACCATTACGCTGGTCGCCTATGGTCTGGCCTATCGGTTATACCTGAAAACCAACTCCAGCCCGCTGGCGAACCCTGTCGTTACCTCCGTCGCCATGCTCATTATGCTTTTGCTGGCTACAGGCACGTCTTACAGTGACTACTTTGAAGGCGGTCAGTTCGTTCACTTTCTGCTGGGGCCGGCCACAGTGGCCTTGGCCGTTCCCCTTTATCAGCAGTTTTCCAGGCTTCGGCAGCTCTGGTTGCCGGTGACGATTTCGCTGTTTTGTGGTGTTGTCATCGCGGCTGGTAGCTCCATTGGCCTCGCCCGGTTATTGGGTGGGTCCCAGGAAATTCAGATGTCCCTGGCGCCAAAATCCGCAACGGCGCCGGTGGCCATGGGTATCTCTGAAAAGATTGGCGGGCTTCCATCGCTGACTGCTGTGCTGGTGGTCATCACGGGTATTACCGGGGCGGTGCTTGGGACCAAGCTTTTCGAGTGGATCCGCGTTCGGGATGATACCGCCAGGGGTATCGCCATGGGGGTTGCGGCACATGGTATCGGGACCGCGCGCGCCTTTCAGGTAAGCTCTCAAATGGGGGCGTTCTCGGGCCTGGCGATGGCGCTTTCTGCTTTCGCGACAGCGTTGCTGGTTCCCTGGCTCGTTGATCTGATTGAATCTTTGTTTCCGGCCTGACAAGCAATCACAAAAGAGGAAATCCAGAAAGATGAAAACCAAATTTCTTCTCGAAGAAAGCCAGATGCCAAAGTACTGGTATAACCTGCAGGCGGATCTCCCGGAGCCACTGCCGGCGGTGCTGCATCCGGGCACCCAGCAACCGGTGGGGCCTGCAGACCTTGAACCACTTTTCCCGATGGCGCTGATCGAGCAGGAAGTGACCACAGAGCGGGAAATCGAGATACCTGAGCCGGTACGTGACGTCTACAACCTCTGGCGGCCGGCACCCCTGTATCGGGCCCATCGCCTCGAGAAAGCACTCGGCACGCCTGCAAAAATCTTCTACAAGTACGAGGGCGTGAGCCCGGCGGGTAGTCATAAACCCAATACCGCGATTCCTCAGGCGTTTTACAACCGGGAAGCGGGAATTCGAACCCTCACGACCGAAACCGGTGCCGGTCAGTGGGGGACGTCGCTCGCCTTTGCTGGCTCGTTGTTTGATATCGACGTAACCGTGTTTCAGGTAAGGGTTTCATACAACCAGAAACCATACCGTCGGGCGGTGATGGAAACCTACGGTGCCAGTTGTGTGGCTTCGCCCTCGGAGCTGACCGAGTTTGGCCGCAAGGTGTTAGCTGAGACGCCAGACCACACAGGCAGTCTCGGTATTGCCATTTCGGAAGCGGTGGAGCTGGCTGTTCAGGATCCAGACACCAAGTATGCCCTGGGCTCGGTTCTCAACCATGTCCTGGTCCATCAGAGTGTCATTGGACTTGAGGCCATGCAGCAGATGGAAATGGCAGATTGCTGGCCCGACGTCATTGTCGGTTGCACCGGTGGCGGCTCCAACTTTGCCGGTATCGCCTTCCCGTTTATGGGCCATGCCCTGAGAGGTGGTGAGAAATCCCGGATTGTGGCGGTAGAGCCCTCGGCCTGCCCGACCCTGACCCGCGGCAAGTACGCCTATGACTATGGCGATACGGCGCACATGACACCGCTCACCAAGATGCACACACTCGGCTCCGGTTTCACACCGCCAGGCTTCCACGCGGGTGGTCTACGTTACCATGGCATGGCTCCACTGGTGTCCCACGCCAAGGAACTGGGGTTGTTTGATGCGGTGTCCTATACCCAGCGCGAATGCTTCGAGGCCGGCGTCCTGTTCGCCCGGAACGAGGGAATTGTTCCCGCTCCGGAGGCCAATCATGCGGTTAAGGGTGCGATCGACGAGGCCCTGCGCTGCAAGCGGGAAGGCAGGGAGGAGGTGATCCTGTTCAACCTCTGCGGCCATGGCCATTTTGATATGGCGGCCTATACCTCCTATTTCGCCGGTGAACTGAGCGACCATGAATACGATGAGCAGGAACTGGCCATGGCACTATCCGGGCTGCCCTCGGTCAAGGTCTGATCAGTCGTCCTCAAGTTCCTTCGGAGGGCAGTGGTGTTCTTCCATGAGTGTGCCGTCATCGACACTCTCAAGATGAACATCAAAGCCCCACAGCCGGTGCACATGGCGCAGCACTTCGTCGGTTTCCCCGCCAAGGGGGACACGGTCTACCGGAATGTGGCGAAGGGTCAGTGAGCGGTCACCGCGGACATCGACATTCCAGACCTGGATGTTGGGCTCGCGGTAACTCAGGTTGTACTGACGGGCCAGTTTTTCACGCAGGTCCCGGTATCCGGGTTCGTCGTGAATGGCGGTTACCCGGTAAACGTCTTCCTGATCGTCGTTCTGGATCGCAAAGAGTTTCAGGTCCCGCATTACCTTGGGCGAGAGGAACTGCTGGATAAAGCTCTCGTCCTTGAAGTTCCGCATGGCAAAATGCAGGGTTTCCAGCCAGTCACTGCCGGCGATGTCCGGGAACCATTGACGGTCCTCATCTGTCGGATGCTCGCAGATCCTGCGAAGGTCGGTGAACATCGAGAAACCCAGCGTGTAGGGATTGAGACCCGAATACCAGGGGCTGTTGAACGGTGGCTGGTACACCACCGCCGAGTGGCTCTGGAGGAATTCCAGCATGAAGCCATCGTTAACCAGCCCTTTGTCATACATGCGGTGCAGCAGGGTGTAGTGCCAGAAAGTGGCCCAGCCCTCGTTCATGACCTGGGTCTGGCGTTGCGGGTAAAAATACTGGGCCAGTTTGCGCACGATGCGGATGATTTCACGTTGCCAGGTTTCCAGCAGGGGCGCGTTCTTCTCAATGAAGTAGAGAATGTTTTCCTGTGGTTCCTCGGGATAGCGGCGGCGACGGTGTTCCGGGTCGTCATCGTCGTCCATTTTCGGGATGGTGCGCCAGAGGTCGTTTATGCGCCGTTGCTGGTATTCTTCCCGCTCTTTCTGCCGCCGGGACTCCTCCGAAGCGGATATCGGTGCCGGCCGCTTGTAGCGGTCAACGCCATAGTTCATGAGAGCGTGGCAGGAATCGAGAATTTCCTCCACCGCATCCACCCCGTAGCGCTCCTCGCACTCCGCCACGTAATGACGGGCAAACACCAGGTAATCGATGATCGCGCTGGCGTCAGTCCAGGTACGGAAGAGGTAGTTACCCTTGAAAAAGGAGTTGTGGCCATAGGAAGCGTGGGCAATCACCAGCGCCTGCATCGGCAGGGTGTTCTCCTCCATCAGGTAGGCGATGCAGGGATTGGAATTGATAACGATTTCATAGGCCAGACCCATCTGCCCCCGCTGGTAACCCTTGGCGGTGCTGAGAAACTGCTTGCCGAAAGACCAGTGGTGGTAGCCAACGGGCATTCCGACGGAGCTGTAGGCGTCCATCATCTGCTCGGCACTGATCACCTCAATCTGGTTAGGGTAGGTCTCCAGGCCAAACTCGGCAGCGCATTTGGCAATCTCGTCGTCGTATTGCTGGATCAGATCAAAGGTCCATTCCGAGCTTGTGGAGATGGGCTCCGAGGCCTTGGGCAGGTCACTTTTCGGCAAGTTCGGGCGATCCATGAGATTTGTCATGCGGCTTTCCTCTCAAACAACTGTCGGAACACCGGGTAGATCTCCCCGGGGTCGGCGATCTGCTGCAAGGCAAAGCCGTGGGGGAATTGCTCGTGGATCTTTTCGTACTCGTACCAGAGCATCTGGTGGTCCTGCGGCGTAATCTCCACATAGGCAAAGTACTGCACCAGCGGAAGGATGTTATCGGCCAGGATCTTGCCGCACACCGGGGAGTCGTCGTTCCAGTTGTCGCCGTCAGAGGCCTGGGCGGCGTATATATTCCACTCGTCGGGGGAATAGCGCGATTCGATGATCTTGTGCATCAGCTTGAGGGCGCTGGAGACAATGGTGCCGCCGGTTTCCCGGGAGTAGAAGAATTCCTCCTCGTCCACTTCCTTGGCGCTGGTATGGTGACGAATAAAGACCACTTCGATCTTCTTGTAGTTCTTTTTCAGGAACAGATACAGCAGGATGAAGAAGCGCTTGGCGATATCCTTGTGCATCTGGGTCATGGACCCGGATACGTCCATCAGACAGAACATCACCGCACTGGTGGCCGGTTGCGGTTGCTTCAGGTGCTGCCGGTAGCGCAGATCAATTTCATCAATGAATGGAATCCGGCGGATGTTCGCCTTCAGCCGGGCAATCTCCTCTTCGAGCACCTGAATCTGGTCCTCGTGGCTGAACGCCGGATCCAGTTCATCCGGCGCCGATTTCAGTGCTTCCAGCTGTTTTTCCAGATCCCGGATTTTCTTCTTGCGGGCGCCGCCCAGGCCCAGCCGACGGGCGTGGGCACCCCGTAATGAGCGCACCACATCCAGTTTTGCGGGTACACCCTGAGTGCTGAAGCCGGAGCGAACATACTTGAACGCTTCGGTATCCTTGAGTTTCTTGCGGGCGAGGTTGGGTAGCTCGAGATCGTCGAACAGAAAATCCAGAAACTCCTCCTGGGTAATCTGGAAGGCAAACTCATCCATGCCTTCGCCATCCGGGCTGGCCTGTCCCTGTCCGGACCCCTCGCCTCCGCCACCTTCGGGCTTGGGGATAGTGTCTCCAGCCACAAACTCCTGGTTGCCGGGGTGGACCACCTCCCGCTTGCCGCCCTGGCCGTGATGGAAAATGGGTTCTTCGATATCCCGGGACGGAATACTGACTTTCTCACCCCGTTCAATGTCTGTAATCGAGCGCTTTTGCACGGCATCCGCCACTGCACGTTTGATGTGATGGCGATAGCGGCGCAGGAACCGTTCCCGGTTCACTGCGCTCTTGTTCTTACCGTTCAGTCGCCGGTCGACTATGTGGGTCATTCCCATGGCGTTACTCCAGCTCAGTGAATGGTCACTGACTTAGTGAGACTTGCGAACCCGCAGATACCATTCAGCCAATAGCCGAACCTGCTTCTCCGTGTAGCCTCGATCGACCATACGCTCGACGAACTGCTTGTGTTTCTTCTGATCTTCCTGGCTCGCCTTCGGGTTGAAGGAAATTACCGGCAACAGATCCTCGGTGTTCGAGAACATCTTCTTCTCGATCACGGCCCGCAGCTTTTCATAACTGAGCCAGGACGGGTTTTTGCCACCATTGTTTGCACGGGCCCGGAGTACGAAGTTGACAACCTCGTTGCGGAAATCCTTGGGGTTGCTGATACCTGCCGGCTTCTCGATCTTTTCCAACTCCTCGTTGATAGAGGGGCGATCGAGAATTTCGCCAGTGTCCGGATCGCGGTATTCCTGATCCTGGATCCAGAAATCGGCATAGGTCACATAGCGATCGAACAGGTTCTGGCCGTACTCGCTGTAGCTTTCCAGGTATGCGGTCTGGATCTCCTTGCCAATGAACTGGACATAGTGCGGCGCCAGGAATTCCTTGATGAACCTGAGATATTTCTCATGGGTTTCGGACTGGAACTGCTCCTGTTCAATCTGCTTTTCCAGGACGTAAAGCAGGTGCACCGGGTTGGCGGCCACCTCGGTCGTGTCAAAGTTGAAGACCTTGGACAGGATTTTGAATGCGAATCGCGTCGACAGGCCATCCATGCCTTCCATGACACCGGCAGCATCCCGGTATTCCTGGATCGATTTGGCTTTCGGATCGGTATCCTTGATGTTCTGGCCGTCGTAGACACGCATCTTGGAGAAAATGCTGGAATTTTCCGGGTCCTTGATGCGCGAGAGTACCGAGAACTGCGCGAGCATATCCAACGTGTCGGGAGCGCAGGGGGCGCCCTCCAGGGAACTGTTGCTCAGCAGCTTCTTATAGATTTCGATCTCTTCGGTCACCCGCACACAGTAAGGAACCTTGACGATATACACCCGGTCAAGGAAGGCTTCGTTGTGCTTGTTGTTGCGGAAGGTCTGCCATTCGGATTCGTTGGAGTGGGCGAGGATCACGCCATCGAAGGGCACCGAGCCCATACCCTCGGTGGTGTTGTAGTTGCCCTCCTGGGTGGCGGTCAGCAGTGGATGAAGCACCTTGATCGGCGCCTTGAACATCTCCACGAACTCCAACAGGCCCTGGTTGGCCTTGCACAGGCCGCCGCTGAAACTGTAGGCATCCGGATCGTCCTGGGAGAAGTCCTCCAGCATGCGGATATTGACCTTGCCCACCAGAGCGGAAATGTCCTGATTATTGTCATCGCCTGGCTCGGTTTTGGAAACGCCGATCTGATCAAGAACCGAGGGGTACATTTTAACAACCCGGAACTGGCTGATGTCACCGCCGTACTCGTGCAGACGTTTGACGGCCCAGGGCGACATGATGTTTGTCAGGTAGCGGGCAGGTATGCCGTACTCTTCTTCGAGAATATGGGCGTCTTCAGTGGGGTCGAACAGTCCTAAAGGTGACTCGTTAACGGGTGAGCCTTTGATTGCGTAAAAGGGGACCTTTTGCATCAGCGACTTGAGCTTTTCCGCGAGGGACGATTTGCCGCCGCCAACCGGGCCTAGGAGGTACAGAATCTGTTTCTTTTCTTCCAGCCCCTGAGCAGCATGGCGGAAGAAGGACACGATGTTCTCTACCGCATCTTCCATGCCATAGAAATCTGAAAACTCGGGGTAACGCTTGATGACCTTGTTGGAAAAGATGCGCGAGAGCCTCGGATCTCGGGAGGTGTCGACGAGTTCCGGTTCGCCGATGGCAAGTAACATTCGCTCAGCGGCCGAGGCATAGGCCGTTGGGTCCTTTTTGCAGATCTCCAGGTATTCCTCCAGGCTGTATTCTTCTTCCTGGGTGCTTTCATACCGGTCTTTGAAATGCTGCAGTATGCTCATAGATCGTCCTCGCTCGCTGTGTCTTCAGCTTTCAGTTCACGCAATTTTCCCGTTGCAGTCAGCTCCTGCCCTTCCGGGCGATTTTTTAGTTATGGATGGAAGGAATGGATACTTACAAGCCTGTGAACGATCAGATCGTGGCCGGCTTGCTTACTTTGAGCTTAGTCCACGGTTATGAGGTTGGACAGTGTGTGAGTGGTTAAGGTTCATTAAATTATGTTAGAGCAATGTGGGGTTTTTGTAGTTTGCCGGGGCTGGGGTTCGGCTCTGCGGGGCGGGAACTGGGGGCTGGAGTGCACCGGAGTCTTTTTTCAAACGAATTGGCAACTCGCTATGCTCAGACATCACATTCGTTTGAAAAAAGACTCCGATAAACTCCGGTCAGACCTTTGGGGGGAGGCCCCGAGGACGTTATATTTTGGTCAAACGGAACACGCTTTCTGAGGCGTTTTCCAGGCCTTTGCGTTTCGTGAACGGATGATCCTTGGCCAGGGTGTTGGTCAGGATGTGTTCGATCTCGTAATCTTCCTGGTAGAGTTCTCGCACTTCTTCATCACTGACGTTGAACGGCGGGCCCTTGATTTCGGTGTCGTAGTCCAGGGTGATCAACAGGATTCTGGTGCCGTCGGGAATGATCGCGGTCAGGTGGTCTACGTACCCTTTGCGCATGCTCGGGGGCAGGGCGATCAGCGCCGCTCGGTCGTAAACCAGGCGAATGTGTTTGAGGTCTTCCGGGACCAGCTGGAAGAAGTCACCGCACCAGAGCTGCAGGTTGTCGTGCCTGAAGGTGGTGAAGGGTTCGCCCGGATGGACTTTGGCTTTTTCGCCGGCTTCTTCGAAAAAGTCCTTGCAGGCGAGTTCGCTCAGTTCCACACCGATCACAGGGTGGCCCCGGTCGTGAAGCCACCACATGTCGTGGGCTTTTCCACATAACGGGACAAAGACCGCGTCGGTGCCTTTGCCGGCCAGGTCCGGCCAGTGGTCGTAGAGGTACTGGTTAACCGTGCCTTCGTGAAAACCGATTTCCTTTTTGGCC
>AZIK01001861.1_pt1 | contig 16333 bp, 13 predicted proteins | sample 359131 | NCBI WGS metagenome assembly AZIK01 (sample SAMN02429715, study PRJNA222663) | marine sediment metagenome | biome: Sediment sample; isolation source: enrichment culture of sample MGS-ANC(AMM) from oil contaminated site at the... | place: Italy: Ancona | collected 2012-02-14 | depth 6 m m | reverse complement strand
CCGAAGGTGAAACCGATCCGTTCTACCGCCTGAACAGAGCCTTCGGCCAGATGATCCAACAGGTCAACGAATCCTCGAAAGTCGTTGTCGCGGTCACCGAGGGCGCCGTCATGGGCGGCGGTTTCGGCCTGGCTTGCGTCTCCGACGTCGCCATCGCCGGGCCAACGGCGACATTCGGCATGCCGGAAACCTCCCTTGGCGTCATTCCCGCCCAGATTGCACCATTTGTCGTCGAACGAATCGGCCTGACCCAGGCCCGGCGGTTGGCACTTTTGGGTTTAAGAATCAATGCGAACGAGGCATGCCATCTTGGCATCGTTCACCAGGCGGCATCTTCGGATGATGAACTGGAAGATATGCTGGCCAGCGCCCTGGATCGTGTTCGCCATTGCGCACCGGTTGCTACCGCTGAAACCAAGGCATTGCTGCATCGGGTGGGTCATGAGCCGATGAGCGGTTTGCTCGACAGTGCTGCGGAGAAGTTTGCCGAAGCCATTCGGGGAAGCGAAGGGACTGAGGGCACTGTGGCCTTCATGCAAAAACGCCCACCGGCATGGGTCGAATCAAACGATTGAGTTTCGGGGGAGCGAGTGGGTGTGGGGAGGCTTTCAGGAAATGTCGGCGGCCATGGATGGCCGACGTCAAGCGCACATGGATGTGCTCGTAGCGGTTTCCTGAAAGGCTCCCTGCATCCGCTCGCGGACTGGCACAAACAATGAGACCAGCACCATGCTAAAAAAACTGTTAATAGCCAACCGGGGCGAAATTGCAGTTCGGATTATCCGCACAGCCAAAGCCCTCGGTTACCGCACCGTAGCCGTCTACTCAGAGGCCGACGCCAAAGCCATGCACGTGGAACTGGCCGACGAAGCCGTCTGCATTGGCCCGGCTCAGGTGTCCGCCTCCTACCTGAACAGCGATGCTATTCTTGAGGCCGCCCGCAAAACCGGCGCCGACTGCATTCACCCGGGCTACGGTTTCCTCTCTGAGAATGCCGCCTTTGCTAACGCCTGCAAAAACGCCGGCCTCGTCTTCGTTGGCCCGCCTGCATCGGCCATCGAACTGATGGGCAGCAAACGCCGATCCAAAATCGCCATGCAGGAAGCCGGTGTCCCAGTGGTGCCCGGCTATGAGGGCGACAATGCCAGCGACGACCAACTCATCACAGCCGCCAAAGATATCGGCTACCCGCTGATGATCAAAGCCTCTGCCGGCGGAGGTGGCCGGGGCATGCGATTGGTTGAAAGCGAATCGAGGCTGGCCGAAAGCATCAAACGGGCCCGCTCCGAGTCAAAACAGGCTTTCGGCGACGACGAACTGATCCTCGAGAAAGCCGTGATCGAGCCCCGCCATGTGGAAATCCAGGTGTTTGCTGATCGCCACGGCAACGCTGTGTACCTGGGCGAGCGGGACTGCTCGGTTCAGCGCCGGCACCAGAAAGTGGTTGAAGAAGCACCGTCCCCGTTCGTAACACCGGAACTGCGCAAAGCCATGGGCGAAGCCGCGGTGAAAGCTGCCCGGGCCTGCCATTACGAGGGCGCGGGCACCGTCGAATTCCTAGTGGACACGAACCGGAATTTCTACTTCCTGGAAATGAATACCCGTCTTCAGGTCGAGCACCCGGTTACCGAACTTATTACCGGCCAGGATCTGGTCGCCTGGCAGCTCACCGTCGCCGAGGGACGTGCCTTACCTGTGGCCCAGGACGATATCCGCCTGAACGGCCACGCCATCGAGGTACGCCTTTACGCTGAGGATCCCGCCCAGGGTTTCACCCCGCAGACGGGTCCCCTCTACGTTTTTGAACCCTCTGAGGGCGAAGGTCTCCGCTACGATACTGGCGTGCAGTCCGGCGACGTCATCACGCCTCACTATGACCCCCTGCTGGCCAAAGTCATCGCCTGGGGGCGGAACCGGGATGAAGCTCGTCGCCGATTGATCCGGGCTCTTGAGGACACGACGGTGTTCGGCGTCACCACCAACCGGCACTTCCTCAGCCGTATCATCGCGAATGAAACTTTCGGCGCAGGCGAGGCTACCACGGCTTTCCTGCAGCAGGCTTTCAGCAACGACCCGGCTCTGCATCCCCAAACACCGGATATCCGCCAACTGGCCCTGGCCGCCTGCGTGCTTGATCATGGCATTTCAGGCCAGAGAGCCTGGAGCAACGCACCGGCCACCCTGACGCCAATCAAACTGGAATCCGGAGACACCACCGTCGAGTTACTGGTGACCCGCAGCGGAGAGCGGTTGTCTGTCAGCATGGGCGAGGCCTGTCATACCCTGATTCTCGAAAACCAGCGCGATGGCCGATTGGGCGTGATTGACAATGGCGTTCGTCAGACTTGCCAATATCACCGCCGGGGCGATTGCCTATATTTGCAGGCGTTCGGGCAGTCCTGGTCGGTGCGGGATGTGACTCATCAGCCTGCGCAGGGTGCCGGTGGTGCAGGCAGCGGTCGCATCCAGGCAACCATGGATGGCTCCATAATTGATGTCGTAGTCGAAGCCGGTCAGAGCGTTCGCCAGGGTGATACGCTGGTGATACTGGAGGCCATGAAAATGGAGCATCCGGTAACAGCCGACCGCGACGGCGTGGTCAGCGAGGTGCACGCCATCAAGGGTGACCAGGTCACGCGCAATCAGTTGCTGATTGAGATTTCCGCCGACGAGACGGCCGAACAGGAGAGTAACGCATGAGCACTTCGAGCAACCGCACTATTTGTTTACCAGCGCCAGACCCGACATAGACTGCGGCGTGCGTTGGTCCGGGCCCGAAGTCCACACGATTAAAAAAAGGATCATTGGAAAAACCATGAGCCAAGACAACGTATCGGCACTGGACATTGCCCGCAGCCTCCCGGGGGTTATTCGACGGTTACCGGCCATTACCCGGGGCCTCTATTACTATGCCCTCAAGAACGAGAGCCGGGAACTGACTCTCGGCACACTCATCGAGAGCAACGCCACGCGAGTTGGTAATCGCCCGGCCATCCTGTTCGAGGACCGCGCCATCACCTGGCAAGAGTTTAATGGCTGGGCCAACCGGATTGCCCGTTACCTGCAGAACCAGGGACTCTCAAAAGGCGACGCCATAGCGGTATTTCTGGAGAACCGCCCGGAACTGCTTGCCGTGGTGGCCGGCGCCGCCAAACTCGGTGTCGCCTGCGCCATGCTCAACACCTCCCAGAAGGGCAAAGTACTCGAACACAGCATCAATCTGATTAAACCGAAGATGGTTGTGGTGGGCGAAGAGCTGGTCGAGGCCCTCGACGGCATCAAGGCAGAGCTCAAGACCGACCATCCGCAACCATTCCAGTTTCTGGCGGATACCAACACCTGGAACGCCTTTGGCGATGCACCTGCCGGTTACACCAACATGGCTGAGCAGGTAAGCACCTTCAACAGCGACAACCCGGTTCTGATCGATTCCCCCCAAATGGGCGACACTGCCATTTACCTGTTTACGTCCGGCACCACCGGCCTGCCCAAGGCGGCCCCGGGCTCTCACCGGAAATTCATTATGGCTTATGCCGGGTTTGGTCTGATGTCCCTGGCCATGGAGCCGGAGGACGTTCTCTATTGCACCCTGCCCCTGTACCACGGCACCGCGTTATTGATCTGCTGGGGCTCCGTGCTTGCCGGCGGCTCCGCCATCGCCCTGCGCCGCAAATTCTCTGCCAGTGCCTTCTGGAACGACGTTCGCTACTATCACGCCACCACCTTCGGCTATGTCGGTGAGCTTTGTCGCTATCTGTTGAATCAACCAGCGGGCGAACAGGATCGTAACCACAACCTTACCAAAATGATCGGCAACGGCCTGCGCCCCTCCATCTGGACAGAATTCAAAGAACGCTTCGGCATAGAGACAGTGACGGAACTCTACGCATCCAGCGAAGGTAACATCGGTTTCAGTAACTTTTTCAATATGGACAATACCGTCGGCTTCTCCACCGCCCCCTACAAACTGGTGAAATTCCATGACGGAACACGTGACCCGATTCGAGACCAAAAAGGCTTCATGAAGGAAGTGGCCAAGGGCCAGCCGGGCCTGTTGATTGGAGAGATCACGGAGAAGTGGTCGTTCGAAGGCTACACCCAGCAAGAAGCGACGGAAAAATCCATCCTCCGCAACGCTTTCAGGAAAGGCGATGCCTGGTTCAATACCGGTGACGTTCTGAAAGAAATCGGCTGCGGCCATCTGCAATTTGTTGACCGTATGGGCGATACCTTCCGGTGGAAAGGCGAGAACGTCTCAACCACAGAGGTGGAAAACATCATCGACAGCTCAGGGATGGTCGAGGAAGCCATTGTCTACGGCGTCGAGATTCCCGGCACCAACGGCAAAGCCGGCATGGTAACGCTGGTTCCCAAGAGCAACGGCACCCCGTTCGACGTCAACACACTGTTCACGTATCTCCGGGATAACCTGCCGGCCTATGCCGTTCCGGTGTGCGTTCGAGTAACCCACGCCATAGAGAAAACGGGGACCTTCAAATACCGGAAGGTAGATATCCAGAAGCTCGGCTACTCGCTCCGGCCCGGCGAGGAAGTCTATGCCTCGTTGCCACGGACTGACGGGTACACCCTGCTTACTCGGGAGCTGGTTTCCGATATTGACGCAGGGAAAGTCCGGTTTTGATGTTGGCCGCCAGTTTAGACACCTGGCCCGCAAGGTCTTCAGGCTGCATCGCTGGGGGCCGCCTTCCAATCGGCAAGCTCCCAGCGCTTTCAGGCTACGATAAAACTCAGGAGCCGACTTTCAGAACCACCTTCCCGGTCGCCTTCCGCTCGGTCAAGGCCCCCAGAGCCTGGGCGTAATCCTCGAAGTCGTAAACCGCACTGATCTTCGGATCAATCCTGCCTTCGGCATAGAGCTTCATCAGCTCCATCATATTCTGGGCACTGGCCTCCGGCTCACGCTGGGTAAAGCTGCCCCAGAAGACGCCAACAACGGAACAGCCTTTCAGAAGGGTCAAATTTGCCGGAATTTTTGGAATATCGCCGGCGGCGAAGCCAATGATCAAATGCCGGCCATTCCAGGCCATCGCACGCAAGGCCTGTTCGGTGAAGTCACCGCCAACAGGATCGTAGATCACATCGACGCCCTTGCTGTGGGTGAGCTTTTTGACAGCGTCTTTGAGAGGCTCCTCGGTATAATTGATCAGCTCATCGGCGCCGGCTTCCTTGGCAATAGCCAGCTTTTCGGCAGAACTGGCGGCGGCAATGACCTTTGCGCCCATGGCCTTGCCAAGCTCAACCGTTGCCAAGCCAACACCACCACTGGCTCCGAGAACCAGAAGCGTTTCGCCGGGCTGGAGCTTGCCGCGCTGTTTGAGCGCGTAATAGGAGGTTCCGTAAACCATGGTAAAGGCGGCGGCCTTTTCATCCGACATACCGTCGGGTACTGGCAGAAGGTTCTGCTCGGGAACAATGACTTCTTCGGCGAAAGAACCGTAACCTGTCAGGCCCGCTACCCGATCTCCCGCTTTGAAACGGGTAACCTTGTCACCAACCTCAATAACCTCACCCGCCATTTCTCCGCCCGGTGAAAACGGCATATTAGGTTTGAGCTGGTATTTGCCTTCAATAATCAGGGTATCTGGAAAGTTCAGGCCGGCGGCCTTGACGCGCACCTTCACGCCGCGGCCTTTCACCTCTGGACTGGCGACGTCTTCAATAACCAGCTTTTCAGCCGGGCCGTATTCCTTGCAGAGGATGGCTTTCATGGGCACTCCATTCTTGTTCAAGCGGGTTTCAGGCTGTGGTCCGCCCGTTTTTTAGTACCCGTCAAGCTAAACAGAGTCGCTTCATGAAGCAAATAAATCTCTTTTATCTGACTTTATAAGCAAGGCTTATTTACTGCCCACCCGCAATCAAAGCATGGAACCGGCGATCACCAGAGCTCCCAACAGACACAATCCCGCCACAATCACGCCTACCTTCAGCCCTCCTGACAGGACCTGAGGCTTATCGCCCGCCGGTTGCGCGTCGCCGGGAGTGCCCAGCTTCTGATCCTGGCTGGAGTTACGAATAAGTTCGATCATTTTCTCGCATTGACTGGACGTAAACGACGCTGGCTCGAAAGATCCCAGTCCCTGCTGGTCCAGAAACTTCCGAACATCGCGGGAAAGGGGTACGTACTTCATCGACCAGTTACTGATGGTCCGGTTGGGCAGAGGCTCCTCAATCAGGGTCACAACGTTGCGATGGCGTTCGTCCTTCAGGATCCGTTCATAGGTTCTCCGTATCGCGTCTTCTTCGCCTTCCAGATACTGAAAAAAGCGATTGTTGCCGTAATAAAGACCACCGACCAACTGATCGCTGGTGTTGTTCTTCCGGGAGGTCATCAAAATTCGCGCAACGTGGGGCTCAATACCTTTCTCCACCGGTTTGGCTTCGAATGTGGCTTCACTGGCGTAGGCCAGACGCATCAAGGTCATAGCAACTCCGAACAACGGGATAAAGGTAAATCGAATACAACATACGATCGAGCCTGCCGCCATGGATCACAAATTCAGGTATCCCGCTCGCCGCAGACCCGGCTTTGAAGATGAAAGCGGGGCCATTTTCGGCTATCCTGCGCGCTCAAAATTACGCCGTCAGGCCATTCTTTACCTCTCCCTCGGGGGTCGTCATGCTCGACATCATCTACGTGCTTGAAATGATTGGGATAATCGCATTCGCGATTTCCGGCATGATCGTGGCAAGGACCAAGAATATGGATCCTGTTGGCGTGTTTACCATCGGTTTCATCACCGCGTTTGGCGGCGGCACCATGCGAGACCTGATCCTGGACAATCACCCGCTATACTGGATCAGGCATCAGGAGCAGCCTATGCTGATCCTGGCCATGGCCGTTGTCTTCAGTTACTGGAAACGGGCAGAGCGAATTCGGGCGTCCGGAATTGTGTTGCCCGACGCCATTGGCCTCGGTGTGTTTTCCATTCTCGGTGCTCAACTGGCGTTGGATATGGGGCATTCCTGGTTTATCGCCTCTCTGCTCGGAGTAATGACCGGTACCCTCGGAGGTGCCTTGCGGGACACCCTGTGTAATGAGGTGCCCTACATCTTTCGCAAAGACCAGATCTACGCCTCCATTTCCTTTGCCGGCTGTTGGCTCTATTTCGTGTGTCAGTGGTTCCTCGATAACGAAACCCTGCCCCTGACCATCGGCCTGTTGTTCATAGTGATTGTTCGGATGCTTGCTGTAAGGTTTGATATCCGGCTTCAGCGGGACCCATACAGCGACTAGCGCCGCCCAAGGTTTGACGACCTGTCAATCATCTCTTGGCCTCAGGCTGTTGAGCCGGTAACATTGCCGTTTTTTCACGCAACGCACGATTTCCACTCAGACCAGATTTCCACAAACCCACTTTCAGCATTCTGTGAGGCAGGCACCCGTCATGCTTGAACGACTGTTCCAACTCCAGGCCCATGGCACCACTGTTCGAAAAGAAGTGGTTGCGGGCATCACCACTTTCCTGACCATGGCATATATCATCGTGGTCAACCCCAGCATTCTCTCCTCCACCGGCATGGATTTCGGGGCGGTGTTCGTTGCGACCTGCCTGGCGGCCGTTATCGGCACCCTGATCATGGGACTGTGGGCCAACTACCCGATTGCTCTGGCGCCAGGCATGGGCCTGAATGCGTTTTTCTCGTTCACCGTGGTTGGCAGCATGGGCTACAGCTGGCAGGTAGCATTGGGAGCGGTTTTCATCTCCGGCTTCCTGTTCTTCATGCTGAGCATTTTCAAGGTCCGGGAATGGATTATTAATAGCATCCCGATGTCCCTGCGCTTCGGGATTTCCGCCGGTATTGGCTTCTTCCTTGCCCTGATTGCACTGAAGAACGCCGGCATCGTAGTAGATCACCCGGCAACACTCGTGGGACTGGGCGAAGTGAAAGTGGCAGAGAGCCTGTTGTTCTTCGGCGGTTTTGTATTGATCTGCGCGCTGTCGTTCCGTCAGGTAACCGGTGCCGTAATGATTGGCATCATCGCAATTACCGGGCTTGCCATGGCCCTGGGGATGGTTGAGTACAAGGGTCTTGTCTCAGCACCTCCAAGCCTGGCACCGACATTCATGCAACTGGACCTCGCTGGCGCCCTGAACGTGGGCATGATCAGTGTGATCTTCGCGTTTCTGTTTGTTGATCTGTTCGACACCTCTGGCACTCTCATCGGCGCCGCCCACCGGGGTGGCCTGCTGGACAAGGAGGGCAAACTCCCGCGCCTGGGCCGTGCACTGATGTCGGATTCCGTTGCTACCATGTCAGGCGCTGCGCTGGGCACATCAACCACCACCAGCTACATTGAGTCGACCGCGGGTATCTCCGCCGGCGGCCGCACCGGCCTGACGGCTGTTGTTGTTGCAGCGCTGTTCCTCGCCTGCCTTCTCCTGTCGCCGATCGCCAGCATCATCCCTGCTTACGCCACGGCTCCGGCTCTGCTCTATGTGGCAGTTCTGATGGCCAGCGGCCTTAAACTGATTGACTGGGATGATATTACCGACGCCGCTCCGGCTGTCGTCACGGCCCTGATGATGCCGTTGACCTTTTCCATTGCCAACGGCATTGCCCTCGGCTTCATCACCTACGCGATTCTGAAAGCATTGAGTGGTCGCTGGTCGGATCTTAATGCAAGCGTGGTGATCATTGCGGTTGTCTTTGTTCTGAAATTCATTTTCCTGGATGCGGCCTGATCCGCATCCGGCGCAATCATCGGAACGTTTATGGATTATTTTTCTGAGAGCATCAAACAGGCTATTCGCACGGTCCCTGACTGGCCGAAGCCCGGCGTTGCCTTTCGCGACATCACCACAGTGCTACAGGACAAAACGGCTTTCCGGAAGCTGATTGATGCCTTCGTGCACCGCTATCACGGCCACAAGATTGATGCAGTAGCAGCAGTTGACGCCCGGGGATTCATCATCGGTTCGGCACTGGCCTATGAGCTCAACGCGTCCCTCGTACTGGTCCGCAAGAAAGGTAAGCTGCCATTCGATACCCTGGTGGAAGACTATGAGCTCGAATACGGCACCGCCTCCGTCGAGCTTCACAAAGACGCCTTCAAGCCTGGTGACAAAGTCGTTCTGGTGGATGACCTGATCGCCACCGGCGGGACCATGCTGGCAGCCAGCCGCCTGATCCGGCGCATCGGTGCAGAAATCGTTGAAGTTGCAGCCATGATCGATCTTCCCGATCTCGGTGGTTCCCACAAGCTGCAGAATGAAGGCCTTCAGGTTTATACTGTTTGTTCGTTTGAAGGGGAATAACCAAGAGCATTCAGGAGGCTGATCATGCCGGATTACCAACATCACTGGAAGGACGGTACGCCGGTTCATCTTCCGCTGGGAAAAATAGTCTGCATTGGCCGGAATTACGCGGAGCATGCGCGGGAGCTCAATAACCCGGTGCCAGATGAGCCCCTGCTGTTCATCAAGCCCTCAACCTCGGCCGTCCATATTACCCGCCCCCTGGACTGCCCGAGAAACCAGGGAACGGTTCACTTCGAGACCGAATTGGCGGTCCTGATCGGCCGCCCCCTTACGAATGCCTCAGCCAGTGAAGCCGAGACGGCCATACTCGGCTACGGTCTGGCACTGGATCTGACGCTGCGGGACCTGCAGAGCAAACTGAAAGAAAAGGGTCAGCCCTGGGAGCGCGCCAAGGGCTTCGATGGTGCCTGCCCACTGTCACCGTTTGTCCCGGCGGACAAGTTTGCCGGCAACAACATTCACTTCACACTGGACATCGATGGCAATCGCCAGCAAACCGGCGATACCGGCGACATGCTCAACCCTATTGTTCCACTGATTGCGCATATAAGCAGTCAGTTCACGCTACAGCCCGGCGATGTGGTACTGACAGGCACGCCCAAAGGCGTTGGCCCGCTCAAGTCCGGCCAGACCCTCTCTCTTCAGCTCGAAGAGCTGCTGTTCGTAGAGACCAAAGTGGTTTAACGTGCAGGACCGGATCAAATCCAAATCCGGTCAAAGGCGTACATCTGTTTATGGCAAAGAAACCGGTAACCTCCCGAAGCGGTCGATTTTTCAAACTCGCAGGTATGACAGCCTCTGTCGCAGGACAGTATGCGGGCGATCGCGCACGCAGGCTCTTCCGTTCAGAGAACGATGAAGGGGCTCGGAGCGAAAGCTACTCCCGCATGGCCGATCAGATTGCCGACACCCTGGGCGAACTGAAAGGGGCTGTAATGAAGGTGGGGCAGATCGCTTCCCAGACCCAGGACTTTCTGCCCAGGGAGTTTTCCGATGCCCTGGAAAAACTGCAGAAAGAGGCCCCTCCGATGCCGTTTGAGGTCATCCGTGGCCAGATCGAATCGGAGCTGGGCAAACCGGTTTCAGAACTGTTTGAATACCTCCAGGAAGCACCATACGCCGCCGCCTCCATCGGCCAGGTACATCGTGCCCGGCTTCATGACGGCACCGATGTCATTGTCAAAATTCAGTACCCCGGTGTGGACGAATCCTGCGATTCGGACCTCAAACAACTGCGCATGGCTCTGAGGCTGGGCGGCCTGCTTAAAATGCCCAAGGAGTCCGTTGACCGGCTGTTTGCCGAGATCCGGGAACGGCTCAAGGAGGAGCTTGATTACGAGAACGAGGCGAGAAACATTGAACTGTTCCGGGAGTTCCACAAAGATCAGCCCTGGGTTCTCATCCCTTCGGTGGCCGAGAGCCATTCAACCCGCCGGATACTGACACTGGAGCTGGTCGAAGGCGACCATGTCAGCAAGGTCACCAGTGAACGCTACGATCAGGACACCATCAATCTGATCGGGCATCGAATCTTTACCCTGATGGCAGATCAGCTGTTCCGTTTCCAGTGCATCCATGGTGACCCTCATGCCGGCAATTTCGCCTATCGTCCGGATGGCTCCATCATCATGTACGACTTCGGCTGCGTGAAGAAACTGAAACCGCAGATCATAGAAGCCTACCGGAATGCCCTGGTCGCAGCTCTGGATGAGGATTACGAAGCCCTGGACCGTCACCTGATTGACCTTGGCGCGCGGGTCGACAGCCAGCCAGCCGTGGATGAAGCCTACTACGCCATGTGGCGGGATATTCTCGTGGTGCCGTTTGAACAACGGGATGTGCCTTACGACTTTGCCGAAGCCGACATCCACAAACGGGTTGCCGAGAAAACCAGCACAGTCTTCAAATACCTGGACTACTTCAAACCGCCCGTGGAAAGCATTTTTATCGACCGGATGATTGCCGGTCATTACTGGATGCTGAAACGCCTTGGCGTTCAGGCCGCTTTCAGAGAAGAACTGGAGAGATACCTGAAAGCCTGAGGGGCGAGCGCCAGAGGATCAGGTCAGTTGAGCGACCCACTCGGCAACGCCCTCTGCGGCACCCTTGCGAATAACCCGAGCCCGGGACACCGAAGCCGGTTCGCCGGGATCAATCACTGTAATGGGCACCCCCCGGTCCACTTCATATACCAGCCCGGCCGCCGGATAGACCTGCAGTGAGGTTCCCACAATCAGCAGATGATCGGCCGTGCGAACAACCTCAGCGGCTGTTTCAAGCAAGGGGACTTCCTCACCGAACCAGACAATGTGCGGGCGTAACTGACTGCCTCGCTCGCAGGTGTCGCCAGTGCTTATGTCCCGATACCCGATGTCATAAACCAACTCCGGAGAGCGGGAGCTTCGGGCCTTCGTGAGTTCGCCATGCAGGTGAATGACATTGCTGGAGCCACCGCGTTCATGGAGGTCGTCCACGTTCTGGGTGATAACGGTTACCCGGTAGCGCTGCTCCAGCTCCGCCAGCAGGCGATGGGCCTGATTCGGTTCTGCAGATTCCAGCTGGCGCCGGCGGTCATTGTAGAACCGCAGCACCAACTCCTGATTGCGGACAAATGCCTCGGGCGTGGCCACATCGTAGACACTGTGCTCCTCCCATAACCCGCCGTTATCCCGGAAGGTGGAGAGACCGCTTTCGGCGCTGATTCCTGCGCCAGTCAGAACGACAATGTGATCTTGCATCAGTCGAAAATCTTGCCCGGATTCATGATTCCGTTGGGATCGAAGACCTGCTTGATACCCCTCAGGTAGGCAATCTCTGCCTCACTGCGGGTGTACTGCAGATAGGGTTTCTTGGTCATCCCCACACCGTGTTCGGCAGACACACTGCCCTGATAGCGTTCGACAATCTCGAACACCCACTTGTTGACCTGTTGGCATTTCTCGAAGAAATCCTCGTTGGCCATATCCTCCGGCTTGAGGATATTCAGATGCAGGTTGCCATCGCCAATGTGGCCGAACCAGATAATTTCGAAGTCCGGATAATGCTCGGTCACCACCGCGTCGATTTCCTGGAGGAAACCGGGCACTTTCGAGACCACCACCGAAATATCATTCTTGTAGGGCGTGCGCGGCGCGATGGACTCGGAGATGCGTTCACGAAGCTGCCAGAGGTTATGTGCCTGGGTTTCGCTCTGGCTGATCACGCCATCAAGCACCCAGCCATTCTCCACACACTGTTCGAACAGGGTCATGGCATCTTCCATTACCTGATCGGAGACCGACTCGAACTCCAGCAATGCGTAGTACGGCGCTTCGGTTTCAAAAGGTGCCTGCACCTGGCCATGAGCCAGCACGTGCCCCATCGCCTGGTGGGAGAAGAACTCATAGGCGGTCAGATCAATCTTTTTCTGGAACGTCTGCAGCACGTCCATGGTATTGGTCAGGTCATTCAGCCCCAGAACCAGTACCGTCAGGTTTTCTGGTTTGCGTGAAAGCTTCATGGTGGCTTCGGTGATAAAGCCCAGGGTGCCTTCCGCGCCGATAAACAGATGACGGAGATCGTAGCCGGTGTTGTTCTTCTCCAGGTCTTTGTTCAGATCCAGGATATCGCCTTTACCGGTCACTACCTTGAGACCGGAAACCCAGTCCCGGCTCATGCCGTAACGGATCACCTTGATACCGCCGGCGTTGGTGGACAGGTTACCACCGAGCTGGCTGGAGCCGGCGGAGGCAAAATCCACCGGATAATAGAGCCCGTTATCCTCCGCGAAATTCTGCAACTGTTCGGTGACCACGCCGGCCTGACAACGGACGGTGCGATCACTGGCGTTAAAATCCAGAACCTGGTTCATGTTGTCGAACGCCACAACCACCTCGCCGTTGGCTGCCACTGCGCCGGCGCTCAAACCTGTGCGACCACCAGATGGAACCAGTGCCACCTGATTCTCGTTGGAGAACTTAACCAGCGCCTGAACCTGCTCAGTGGTTTTGGGCAACACGATGGCCAGGGGATTGGGCAGATAAATCTTGGTCCAGTCCCTGCCGTAGCTGTCCAGATCCGCCGGGTCAGTCAGAACCTTGCCGGGGGCATCGCCAGAAGCCATCAGGTCTTTTAGGGAAGCAATGATCTGTTCGGAATTCATGGATTATTCAGTCTCGTCAGGTTTGGGCCGGGGCATTTTGCAGAGGGAATCAACGACACTTGATTCAGGCAAACCGGCGCGCTGTGAAAGTCTGCGTTTATGGTATCATACCGCCCCTGTTCTGTGAGCCAGCCCTGACGATCACTGGCCACAGGTCATTTCATGTGACGAAAGGTTCGGAAGCAAGCCCATGTCAAATACGTCTCTTGAGAAGAGCAAAATCCGGATTCTGCTGCTGGAAGGTGTGCATCAATCTGCTATTGATACCCTTAACGCAGCGGGTTATACAAACATCGAGTATCTGTCTCACTCGCTGGCCGAGGAAGATCTGATCGAAAAGATCGCCGATGCACACTTCGTCGGCATCCGCTCTCGCACCCAACTGACCGAGAAAGTATTTGAAGCCGCCAAAAAGCTGGTGGCCGTGGGTTGTTTCTGTATTGGCACCAACCAGGTAAATCTGCAGGCGGCCACCCGGCGCGGAATTGCGGTATTCAACGCACCTTTCTCCAACACCCGAAGCGTGGCGGAACTGGTGCTGGCCCAGGCGATCCTGCTTTTACGCGGCGTTCCGGAAAAAAACGCCATGGCTCACCGCGGTGAGTGGATGAAGTCCGCCAAGGACAGCTATGAAATCCGTGGCAAGAAGCTGGGCATCATCGGCTACGGCAACATCGGCACCCAGTTCAGCGTCCTGGCCGAAGGTCTGGGCATGGATGTCTATTTCTACGACGTGGTCTCCAAGCTGTCGATTGGTAATGCCACCCAGGTGGGCACCCTCCAGGAACTGCTCAACATTGCCGACGTAGTCAGCCTGCACGTACCCGAAACGCCGGCCACCAAGTACATGTTCAAGGCCGAGCAGTTCGCACAGATGAAGCCAGGCAGCATTCTGATGAATGCCTCCCGTGGCACCGTGGTAGACATTGATGCCCTGGCCGATGCCCTGCGCAGCGGAAAGTTGCTGGGCGCGGCCATTGACGTGTTCCCCGTTGAGCCGAAATCCAACAACGAGGAATTCGTCTCTCCGCTGCGGGAATTCGACAACGTGATCCTGACCCCGCACGTGGGTGGCTCTACAATCGAAGCCCAGGAAAATATCGGGCGGGAAGTGGCCGAAAAGCTGGCGATGTACAGCGACAACGGTACCTCGGTTTCTTCCGTGAACTTCCCCGAAGTGGCACTGCCTTCGCATCCCAACCAGCATCGCCTGCTGCACATCCACGAGAACGTGCCGGGCGTGATGTCGGAAATCAACCAGGTATTCTCCCAGAACGGCATCAACGTCTGCGGCCAGTACCTGCAAACCAAGGAAGACATCGGCTACGTGGTGGTGGACGTCGACAAGGCCTACGGAGAACTGGCGCTGGAGAAGCTGCTCAAGGTCAAAGGAACTATCCGCTGCCGGGTATTGTTCTGACCGTCCGTATGAAACAAAAAAACCGGAGCCTTTGCTCCGGTTTTTTTGTTTCCCTGACTGTCTGGCTTACTGCATGGGAACCAGAGTCAACTCAACGCGACGGTTCTGCTCACGACCGGCAGCTGTATCGTTAGACGCCACCGGGTAACGCTCACCATAACCAACGGCTCGTGTGCGCTTTGGCATAATGCCCTGATTCAGCAGGAAGTCACGTACCGAAGAAGCACGACGCTCGCTGAGCAGCTGGTTATAACTATCAGAGCCGGAACTGTCCGTGTGTCCCTCAATCTGAATGATAGTCTTGTCATACTCTTTCAGAACCAGAGCCACAGACTCAAGAGTGCTGCTGAATGATGGCTTGATTGTCGATTCGTTCAGGTCAAAAGTGATATTGCCCGGCATCACCAGCTCGATCTGATCGCCATTACGGACCACTCGAACACCACTGCCTTCCAGCTTCCGCCGCAGTTCGGCTTCCTGCTTGTCCATGTAGTAACCAATGCCACCACCAATGGCGGCACCACTGGCGGCACCGATCAGCGCACCTTTACCACGGTCACTCTTACTGGATGTCGCAGCACCGATGGCTGCGCCACCAATGGCGCCGATAATACTACCCGTAGTGGCACTCGAGGTTTTCTCTTCGCCGGTGTAAGGGTCATAAGTCATACAACCCGCAAGGCCAAACGTTGCCACCGCACACGCAAGAATCGTCTTCTTCACAGTTATCTCCTGTGTCTGGTTACTTCAGCCAGGCCCTTTTAACGGGGCCTCTCTGCCGAGTTCGTGAATGTATCAATGATGGTATTGAACACGGTTGCCTGCAAATCCTGAGCTTCGTTCACAAGATGATGACGTCCGTCAGGGATTCTCAGTTCCTCCACATCGGAAAATTTATTCCGGATGATGCGTAAATTGTGTTGCCAGTCGACAGTAAGATCCTTTTCACCCTGAACTACGGTCACCGGGAACTCAACAGGCCTGGCTGATTCGATATGGGGTACCCATTTTCGCAAGGCGCTTACCCAATCGACATGCACGGCCCGGGCCTGAAGCGGATCGTGTTCTCTCAGAAACCGTAGAAATCGGGTGTTTCCGCTGTTTTGGCCAAACGCTCGACGCCATCGGGAAATAAAAGGTTTCACCATGCTATGGAGCAGTTTCGCTCCGAGCCAGCCCGCAGGCCTGACCAGCGGCGCCAGAAGCACCACTTTGCGGAACTCGGAGGTTGTCTGACTGTGCTGATTGGACAGCAGATAGTCAATCAGGATGGCACCTCCCGTACTTTGTCCGACGGCAAACCAGGGCTGACGAACCTTGTTCCTGACCTGCGCCATAACATCCGCCAGCACCCCCTGATACTCCAGAAAACTGCCAATGGCTGCTGGCGTCCCACTGGAAAGACCGTGCCCCGGCTGATCATAGGCCAGCACATCAAACCCGGCACCCAGACAGCAATCAATCAACTGACTGTACAGCCCCACATGATCG
>AZIK01003671.1_pt1 | contig 16672 bp, 18 predicted proteins | sample 359131 | NCBI WGS metagenome assembly AZIK01 (sample SAMN02429715, study PRJNA222663) | marine sediment metagenome | biome: Sediment sample; isolation source: enrichment culture of sample MGS-ANC(AMM) from oil contaminated site at the... | place: Italy: Ancona | collected 2012-02-14 | depth 6 m m | reverse complement strand
TCTGAATGTTGCTCCTTCCTCGGTCAGCCGACAGATCGCCCAGTTGGAGGAGGAAACCGGTACAGATTTGATCGAACACGGTCGCAGGGAAATTCGCCTGACCGATGCTGGTCACGCGGTCCTGGATTACTATCGGTCTCAACAGGCTAGTCTGGAGTTTCTGGAAGGACAGCTCCTTGACATCACGTCGGCCCGAGCCGGTCATGTCGAATTCGCCATTGGCGAGGGGTTCCTCGGTCAGGCGCTGTATGACACTCTGGACAGCTTTATGAAGGATTATCCTCGGATCACATTGAATGTGAGTGTCACTGACACCACCCAGATGATGCGGATGATTTTGGACGACGAAGTGCATTTTGGCGTTGGATTTCACCCGATTTCTCATCCGCAAATTCTGTCACGCTATCGGGCGACAGTGCCTTTGATGGCGCTCATGCATGTGGGGCATCCGTTGGCTCAGCGCCAAAGCCTGTCGATGGCAGAGTTATGTGCCGAGGCATTGGCCTTGATGGGGCCGACTTTTCGTATTCGGCAAATGATTGATGAGGCAGCGACCAACAACGGGCTCATGGTTGCCCCAATCGTCACCAGCAATTCAATTGGCCTTCTGTCTCGTATGGCGATTGAGCGGCGCGCGATGACGGTTCTGCCCGCGTTCAGCGTTGCTGCAGAACTGGCCAGAGGTGAGTTGACGGCTGTATCCGTGGATGCGCCCCAGCTTCAGTCCGTCTACGTTCACCTTCTGGCCCGTCGCAACCGGCGTTTTCCTCCGCACCTGGATGCGCTGTCGGATCATATCCGCAAACGTTTGCTGCCTTCGACCTTGTCATCGCCTCGCGAATAAGGTGCGAAAGCCTTAGGCGGCTGCGCATATTTGCTCAATTTACGCTCTGTTCAGCGCTATCTGCGCAGGGCTTTCAGCGGCCAAACAAAGAGTGTGGTCGCCACTGCGGCACAGACGACAATGGCCTCCTGCGAAAGACCAATGCGTCAGTGAACGCCAAAACGATACCCGCCCAAAATGATACCCACTTGGTGCCAATATGAGGGTGTTGTTCTTGTGACCAATCGGGGGGAGAAAGGGGGGGTGAGAAAGGCGCAGGACGCAGCCACCGCCATTATCACGCAGGCGTTGATCGTTACAGTTGATCTTGCCGCTGAGTGCGCTCGAATACTTCTCGTGGCAAACCACCAGCTTGTCCTATAGCTCTACGGAGTTTCCATGGCCTTGCCGCAATTGCATGACGAATGATGCGGTTCAGCTTTCTTTTCTTGTGCAGTCGAGAGGCGAGCCTGTGATCCATATCTGGAAAAACGAAGTGCATGGCCTTCGCATCTCTCGGGAAGCGGTCAAGATGGATTCTCTCGTCCGGACTGACGCCATGAATGATCATAATAGAGGTTTTTTCGCTATGCAGGCGTGTGATCGTTTCGAAGGGCCAGTCCGTTATCTGGTTGCGGAAGGCCCGCCAGCGCTGCTCTTCTGGGACACGCTCTGGATGAACAGAGAATTGCGGCACGATGGCAATCGCGGCGTCGATCTGCGTTAATCCTGCCAGTATTAAAGCCATTGTTCCACCCATCGAATTGCCAAGCGCAACAATCCGAGTGGCATTTACCTGATCAGCAAGCTTTTCGATTGCCGCAACGATTTGTTGTGCAATTCCCGAACCGTTCATCCAACTGCGCGAGGCATGCGACACAAAGAGAACGTGGTTCGCCCCTTCCTGGGAAGCCATTTTGTAGAATTCACGTGGCGGCGACTGGCGGCTCCGGCCACGATCTCTTGCAGGACCGGCAAAGTAGGGTTGATGTTGCTTTTGTTCATTTTGGAGTAACCTGGGTTGATCCGAGCCTTTGTTGACGCGATGCTATGGGTTGCTCGGACAGGCTGTTCATGGCGCGATCTGCCTTGGATTCTGGCCAAGGAAATTCGATGTTCAAGCGGTTTCGCAGGTGAGAAGGTCGTTGCATTCGCACACTCTCGCACTGGCCGCAGCAATAAGGTTCATGCCTATAGACCCTCCCTGCTGTTCGAGCTCACCGGCGACCAAACCCATGGTAGAAAGGCGTTTGGAGCCTTTTGGGGCAGGGTTTCAGATTCGCAACAGACGCTCCTTTGCGTTCAGATCATGTCCACAACAGCTTTATAAATCGTCAATGAGTGCCTTAATTTTATGCGCGTGGTGGGCAATTGGGGCGATAGCGGCCCTCAAACCCCGTTTTTGATACGGATCAAAGAGCCTGTGGGCCGCTCTATGGTTGGTTTGCTGCGGATCTTTAAACGCATCTCAAACCGAGGATCGGAGGCCGCTATGACCAAATTTGGACACTATGACACCCATGCCCTTTTGGTGGATCGGATGGCGGACACGTTAGGCGCGGACCTGACCGAGGCCGCACAGCGCGGTGAAGGCCCGACAGAGGCGGAAAGCCGCGATCGGGTGTACCGTTGCCTGAGCTGCACCAGCCCCGATCTTTGCGTCAAATTTCTCGACGCCCATGCTGAGATGGAAACGAGCGCACGTCAGGCTCCGGGGTATTGCCGCAACAAAGCCGATCTTGAACGCCTCGCGCTACGGTAACCCAAACCCTATGCCCAAGCCCTATGGAGGACGAATGATGTCACAGACAGTGCCCTTTCCACAGGCGTCCCCACGTCCGGGCAACGCCTGCCTGATGCATGGGATGGCCGAGCGCCTTGGTGCCGACGTCGAACGCGCGGCGGCCTCGGGCGACATTTCACCGCAAGAACTGTCTGATATGGTCACCCGATGCGGTGAGTGCACCCAACATGATGCCTGTATCATTTGGCTTTTGGAACATCAGGGGCCGCAAGATTTACCGCCGGAGTATTGCCTGAACACGCAAGAACTCCAGTATGTGCGTGCGGTGCAGGACCAAATCATCGCCGATTGATCCCAACTTTATGGGCAAACAAAAGGGGCCGCATTGGCCCCTTTCTCATGTCTGGCCTGAGGTCTGGCCTGAGGTCAGGACAGTGATCGACATCAATTGCGTGCGGCCGCGCCTTGACCATTTCCGCCCAGTCCCGAACCGTCTGCAGCCAGCGCCGAAAACGCGGTCATCTGTGCGCGCACGTTGTCGCCCGCCACATCCGCGATGGTGGAGGTGGGGGAGACGCCGCTATAGCCCGCATCGGTCAAGCGCGTGACCAAAATCTCGCCTGTGGTGTCAAAGATTGGACCCAGCGTGATGAGGCTTTCGTCCGAAAACGCCGAAAACGCGGCAAAGTTCGGCGGCCCACCGTTGCCTTGGGTCTCATCCACGCCAACAAAGGCATATCCCGTCAGGGCCACGCTGGCCAAAATCAAAACCAAGGCAATCGGGCGTTTGAAATAGAGTTTAAACGGTCGCCAGTTCAGCACCACATGAAAGACCACCACGGCCATCATCGCCAATCCGATGATCTCATGTAGCCAGCGTCCCAAATCGGTGACGATATGGAAATACCAAAACGTGCCGGTGATCCCGACGATCAAAAATGTACCGATGGTCAGCGGCGTGGCGAATTTACGGAGGGTGGACATGATCTTTCCTTTGCGGTGCTTTCACGTTCTACGCGACAGGCGCGCCAATCCGTCGCGAAGCCCCACCATAATATCATGAATTTTCACGCTGTCGTTGATATGACCCCGGCTTGGCGGGGTCGGATTGCTGTGGTGCCCGGCGCGCGGGGGATTTATACCGGGCCTATGCAGGTTTTCGATGGCATCATCTCGGATCGCGGCTCCAAATACGCCGTCTCAGGCGCGCCCTGTGCGGGGCCTGAGGAGGCGAAGGTCCTGATCAAAACGTTCTGTAAACAAAAGAAATTCGCCAAGGCCACCCATAACACATGGGGGCTTTTGCTCGCGGATGGCACGCCGATCAAAAACGATGACGGCGAAAGCGGGGCCGGGATGGTGATCCTGCGGATGTTGGAGCGGGAGGGGCTTTATGACCACCTCATCATCGTCACCCGTTGGTATGGCGGCAAACATTTGGGCGGCGATCGGTTTCGCCATGTCCAAGACGCGGTGCGCTATTATTTGGACCGGCTTTGAGGCGGGCTTACGCGCGGCTTTTACGACGCAAATGCCAGCGGTAAATCAGCGGTGCCAAGACGCGGTCATAGGTCAAGACGGTGAGGGGTCGCACAATCGGCCTGCCCGTCATCCGCGCCAAAAAGCGATAGCGCGGCATCTGCGCCCAAAGCACCCGAAACGCGGGCATGCCGGACAAAACCTCACCCTGGTGCGCGACATAAAGCCTGCGCGCGGCTTGATCGGCCTCGATGCCCCAACCGTCCCGCGCCGCCGTGTTCAGGTCGTCAAACCGGATCGGCAGGCCGTTTTTGCCCGCATAGCGCGCATAATGGCCGATCTCTTTTGAACAGACCGGGCACTCACCGTTGAAAAGGACTTTGGTTGGCTCATCCATGCCTAAGAGTTAGTGCTTTTCGACCGTCTCGACAGGCCCGCCGTGCAATTTCCACGCGGTAAACCCGCCGCCGACATGGGCCACATTCGTGAACCCCATCTCGACACAGGTTTTCGTCGCCAAAGCCGACCGCCACGCCGAGGCGCAGTAAAACACGTATTTCTTGCCCTCGGCGAAAATCGGTTTGTGATAGGGGCTTTCCGGGTCGATCCAGAATTCCAACATGCCACGCGGGCAATGAAACGCACCGGGAATGCGCCCCTCGCGCTCCAACTCGCGGCGGTCCCTGAGATCGACAAACACGATAGAGTCGTCATTAACGAGCTTGATCGCGTCCTCCGTTGGGATCGTCTCGATCACCGCCAGTGCCGCGCCGAGCAGGTCTTTGTAGTTTTTGAGCATGGTGTCCTCCGTTTGGGGGATTTAACCCTGTGGAGGCGGAGAGCGCAACGCTGACCTCATACCGCGCGATGAAAGCATCGCGAGCGCCTGACCCTCCCCGTCATGCCGAAGGCATGCAGAAAAGGATGGGAGGGCGCTGTGGCTATTTCGCGAGTGACTTAATTTCTGAAATACTGACTGAAATTCTCGCGCCGTCGATCTCAATTGTGCCATCCGCCGTAAGAGCACACATTTTGTCACTATCGATAAATATTGATGACCCAATAGAACATTCATCCATCACGCGATTTCGGGCTTCTCTTCCTGCATCAATTCTTACTGTAAAGTAGTCTCCGTTTTCGGATTCCAGTAAAAACTCCCGATCTCGGTCGCTCGTATAACCAATTTTTCCAGATATCTGAATTGGAGCAAAGTTCATGCTATCAAGATAAGTTTCAAGCGATGTGGATTGAGCAGCGGCGGTAAGCGGAAAAAGCAAAGCAGTGAAAGCGCAAATATGCTTCATCGGGGTTTTTCCATGATGAACAAATATCCGGTAGAAATGGTCCAGAGACCCAGCGTGATAGCAAGCAAAAATAGACGAAGCAGTAGCAATGCAAGATTTGGATTGTCAGGGATGACTTCCGCAACATTCCATCCTTCGGAGTTGTGTTTTTGAACGATAGTTTCTACTTTTCCACGAGAACTTCCAAAAATGAGGCCAAGAATACCCCCCATGAATGAAACTCGGACGACTTTATTAATTTTCTGCATAAATATACCCTCTAAACTGGAAAAAACTTTGCCGAGTTAAGAGCAATAAATCAAGTATTTTTGTATGTTAGGCGCGCTTCGTGCTTTCAGCACTCCCGCGCGTTGCCTCCTAAAAATGGTCCCCCGGACCATTTTTTAACGGAGGCAACCCCACAAATCATACTCCCCAGCCTCATCCACCTCAACAGTCACCAAATCCCCAACACTCACCCCCTCGGTCCCCGCATCAATAAACAGGTTGCCGTCAATCTCCGGCGCGTCCGCTTTGGTGCGGCAGGTGGCGATGCCGTCTTCGTCGATGTCGTCCACGATGACCTGCATGGTTTGGCCGACTTTGGCTACCAATTTGGCCTCGGAAATCGCTTGGGCGCGCTCCATGAACCGGTCCCAACGCTCTTGTTTGACCTCATTCGCGACATGATCGGGCAGGGCGTTTGAACGCGCCCCCGCGACGTTTTCGTATTGAAAACACCCGACCCGGTCCAATTGCGCCTCGTCCAGCCAATCGAGCAGATACTCAAATTCTGCCTCGGTCTCGCCGGGGTAGCCGACGATAAACGTCGATCGCAGGGTGATGTCTGGGCACATGCCGCGCCAGGCCGCGATTTCGTCCAGAACCTTGGCCGAGGCCGCAGGGCGCGCCATGCGTTTCAAAACATCCGGGTGGCCGTGTTGGAACGGGATATCGAGGTAGGGCAGCACCGCATTGCCGGCATCGGCCATCAAAGGGATCAACTCGCGCACATGCGGGTAGGGGTAGACGTAATGCAGCCGGACCCAAAGCTCATCGGCGGAGGCCAATTGGCCAAGCTCGCGTGCCAGATCGGTGATGTGGCTACGGACGTCGCGGTCTTTCCACGGGTGGGTTGAATAGCGACGATCCAAACCGTAAGCCGAGGTATCCTGTGAGATCACCAAGAGTTCTTTGACGCCCGCCTCGACCAATTTCTCCGCCTCACGCAACACCGCATGGACCGGACGCGAGGCCAATTTGCCGCGCATGTCCGGGATGATGCAGAATTTGCAGGCGTGGTTGCAGCCTTCGGAAATTTTCAAATAGCTGTAGTGGCGCGGGGTCAGGCTCACGCCAGAAGCAGGCAGAAGGTCGATGAACGGATCGGGGGAGGGCGGCACGGCGCCGTGGACGGCGTCCAAAACCTGTTCATATTGATGCGGGCCGGTGACGGCCAAAACTTTCGGATGGACGCCGGTGATGTAGTCGGGCTCAGCCCCCAGACAGCCGGTGACGATGACCTTGCCGTTTTCCTGCAAGGCCTCACCGATGGCTTCCAAACTCTCGGCTTTGGCCGAATCCAAGAACCCGCAGGTGTTCACAATCACCGCATCGGCCCCGGCGTAATCGGCGCTGATTTGATAGCCCTCGGCGCGCAGGCGTGTCAGGATGCGTTCGCTGTCGACCAAGGCTTTGGGGCAGCCCAAGGAGACCATCCCAATCGTGGGCTGGCCATTGCGGTCCTCGGGGCGAGCGACAGTGTCAAACTGCGCTTTGGGCGCAAGATCGGGGCGGAGGTTTGGCGGGTTCTGACTCATCCTCGCGATATACTCCGAACGGGATGATCGGAAAAGCCCTGTTGCGTTGCGGCGTGTCTTGCGCTGCTACGCGGCGGAAAATTTTGTCGCATGGTTATAAATATTCGCATAAGTTTATGGAGATCACAGCACTGTGATCCCATAAATAATATGCACAGCGTCACGGGATGTTCGCGTGATGCGAATTCGGGCGCGATCACGCCGCAAGGAGGAGTGCGGTCGCATCCCCGAAATAATGGAGGGAAAGAATGTTCGTCAAAGACCAAACCCGTTTTGCGGGACCCGTTGTGCTGTGCCTGATGGCCAGTGCTTTGCCCCAAACCGCCAGCGCCACCGAAGGTTATTTTGCGCTGGGCTATGGCCCCGCCCAACGCGGTGTTGCGGGCGCAGGCGTGGGCTATTCTCAAGACGCGCCATGTCCGGCGCGATCAACCCGGCGAGTGTCGCCACTGTGGGCCGGGAAATGAGCCTTGGCCTTCAGGCGTTTTCGCCAAGCCGTGGATTTACAGGAGACAGCACGGGCTTTGTCCCCTCCGGCACCATCGACAGCGGCAAATCGTTTTTCCCCGTCCCCAATGCCGCCTTTAACCTGCCACTGTCCAACGGCGCGGTGGTCAACTTTGCCGCCTATGGCAATGGCGGAATGAACACAAGCTATGATGCTGTGCCCAATGCCAATTGTGGCGGCGGCACGGGGGTGTTTTGCGGCGGGGCTTCGGGGGTGGATTTGACGCAGCTTTTCGTCTCGGTCACCTATGCGCAAAAGCTCGGGCGGCTGTCTTATGGCATCGCGCCGACTTTGGCGGTACAGGCGTTTGAGGCCAAGGGGCTTGCGGCGTTTTCCGGCATCTCCGTCGATCCAACCGCGCTCACCGACAATGGTTATGACTATTCCACCGGCCTCGGTCTGCGCGTTGGTTTGCAATATGAGGTGAGCGATCAATTGACCCTCGGCCTTTCGGCGCAGAGCAAATTCAACATGTCCGAGTTTGACAAATACGCTGGGCTGTTTGAGGGCGGAGGCGATTTTGACATCCCGCCTTCGGTCACTATTGGCTTGGCGTATCAACCGACCTCTGATCTGGCCTTGCTGCTGGATTACCAGAAAATCTTTTACTCCGATGCGCCCGCCGTGGCCAATCCCATGTCCGCAGGCGCACTTGGTGCCGATGGTGGCGCGGGCTTTGGTTGGGAGGATGTCGAGGTGATCCGTTTGGGAGCGGAATGGAAGGCCTCGCCGGATATGACATGGCGTGTGGGCTATGCCCATGCGGCGAATCCGGTGGGCGCGGATGATGTGACCTTTGGCATCCTGGCTCCCGGTGTGGTCGAGGATCATTTTACGGTCGGTGGATCGCGTCAGATAAACGCACGCGACCGGATTGATTTTTCGCTCTCTTATGTGCCGGAAAACACCGTCTCAGGCCCGGAAATGACCCCATTGGGACCAACGGGCGGCACGGTTGATTTGAACATGAGCCAAATCTCCGCTTCGATCGGCTGGACCCGCAGCTTTTGATCATGCTCGAAACCTGAGAGAAGGGCGTCCGTTGCGGCGCCCTTTTTGTTGCGCCCTTTTTGTTGCGCCATGGTGCTGCGTTATGGTGCTGCGTCACGCGGGCCCCACTCGCGCGTCCTCGCACAAATTCTGTGCGGCCAAATTGGGTGCCTTGACGCGCCGCTTGACGTAGACTGTGCCAAATGCCTCCTCTCCAATACAAGGTTTCACAATGCTGGCCAACACCGACACCCGCTACGGGCTGATCGCCCGTTTGTTTCACTGGGTCATTGCGCTTTTGATCCTGACCGATCTGGCGCTGGGCCTGATCGGCGAAAATATCCCACGTACGGCGGACACGGCCGAGACCCTTAAGGCCCTCTATTCCGTACATAAAACCATCGGCGTCAGTGTTTTGTTTCTGGCCGTGTTGCGCATCCTTTGGGCCGTGATCCAGCCGCGCCCGGTGCCGGTGCATCCTGCGCGCCGCGCTGAGACGCTTTTGGCCGAGGTCATCCATTGGGCGCTTTATGGTGCGATCATCGTCATGCCCCTGTCCGGCTGGGTGATCCATTCCGCTGAAAGTGGCTTTGCCCCGATCCTTTGGCCCTTTGGCCAAAACCTGCCTTTCGTCGTTAAATCCGAAACCCTTGCCCAGACAGCGGGCGCGGTGCATGGGCTGTCGGCTTTGGTGATCTACCTGACCGTCGGCCTGCATATCGCGGGGGCGCTCAAACATGCGGTGATCGAACGCGATGGTGTTTTGGCGCGGATGCTCCGGGGGCGCGATGCCGGAACGCCAGGTGAGCGGGCCACCACGCCCCATGCCGTGCCGCCGCTGGTTGCACTTGTGCTTTGGGCCGGTGTGATTGGCTTCGCGGTCTTTGGGCCGAAGCCGCCGATGCCGGAGGCAGAAGCGGCACAAATGCCTGCCAGCGCGCCCGCCGCAAGCGCCGCAGTTCCCACCTCTGACCTGCCGGATTGGACCGTGCAAGAGGGCAGTCTGGGGATCGCCGTCATGCAAATGGGTGCGGGTGTCGAGGGCCGCTTTGCCACTTGGTCCGCCGCCATCGCCTATGACCCGGACGCGGGCACGGGGGAGGTGTCTGTGACCATCGACACGACCTCGCTCACTCTTGGGTCGGTCACCGCACAGGCGCAGGGGCCGGAGTTTTTCAACACCGCGACCTATGCCTCCGCCACCTTTGCCGGTCCGATCACCCGCACGGGGGCCGGGCCAGACCATCAGGTGGCGGGCACGCTGACCTTGGTTGGGCAAACCGTGCCTGTGACGCTCGATTTCACCCTGGATCTTGTGGGGGATACGGCGACGATGACTGGACAAGCCACCTTGGATCGTCGTGATTTCGGCATGGGCGCGGGGTATGCGGACGAATCAACCGTGGGATATACTGTCACCGTGGATGTCGGTCTGACCGCGACCCGCGCGCCCTAAGCGGGGCGTTTCGGCGCAATAGAAAAGGCCGCTGGAGTGATCCAGCGGCCTTCTTTGTGTCTGTGGCGTTGGGAGAGCGGCTTATTCGGCCTGCATCGCCTCGATGGAAATTTCGATCTGAACTTCGTCAGAGATATAGGGCGTGTACATGCCCATGTCGAAGTCGGAGCGCAGCACGGAGGTCTCGGCCTCAAAGCCAACCCAAGGTTTGCCGGCCATCGGGTGATCGCCCATTTGGGTCACTTCCGCGTCCAAAACCACCGATTTGGTGATGCCGTTGATGGTCAGATCGCCAGTGATTTTGCCTTCGGTTTCGCCGGTCACTTCGATGCCGGTGGAGGTGAAGGAAATCGTCGGGTTGGCTTCTGCGCCAAAGAAATCGTCGGTCAGGAAGTGCGCAGTGCGTTCGGCCCAGCCGGTGTAAAGGCTGTCGGTCGGGAAGGCGACGGTGACAGAGGAGGCGGCGGCGTCTTCGGCGTCAAACATGATTTCGCCGTCAAAGCCCGAAAACACGCCCGTGGTGGTCGAAAAACCCAAGTGCTCATAGGTGAACACGATTTGGCTGTGCGAGGCGTCGAGCACGTATTTCACCGGCTCTGCGGAAGCCGCAGCGCCAAGGCCAAGAATCAGGGCGGAGGACAACAGGATAGATTTCATACGAAACTCTCTTTGATAAGGGTTGTTTGTGTTGCGATGCAGCAAATCTAAGCGCCTGTGGAGTTTACACAATTCCACAGGGTCAAACAGAATTTGTGCACAGACGAACGATCATCGGCGGGTATTTGCGGATAGCTGTGCAAATACCAACCAACTGCCCGCCGAATTTAGGATTTAAGCCGCCATCCGGTTTTGAAAATCCAACCGATCACCGCAAGGCAGAGTGCCAAAAACACCGTGATCGCCGCCAAGGAGAGGGTCACAGGTACGTCCGCGACGTCGAAAAACGCCCAGCGAAAGCCTGAGATCAGGTACAGAACCGGGTTGAATTTCACCACGACCTGCCAAATCCCCGGCAACATCGCGGCGGAATAAAACGCGCCGCCGAGGAAGACCAAAGGCGTGACCACCAACATTGGCACGATGTTGAGCTGTTCAAAACTTTTCGCCCAGATGCCCAAGATAAAGCCCAAAAGCGAGAAACTCAGCGCCGTCAGAATCAAAAACACCATGGCCCAGATTGGATGGACGATGTGGAGATCGACAAAGACAAAGGAGGTGGCGATGATCAGCACCGCCACGAACAAGCTCTTGGTCGCCGCCGCACCGACAAAGCCCATGACGATTTCGAAGAATGACACAGGGGCGGAGAAAAGTTCAAAGATCGTGCCGGTGAATTTCGGGAAATAAATGCCGAAAGAGGCGTTGGAAATGGACTGTTGTAGCACCGACAACATCACCAGACCGGGGACAATGAAGGCACCGTAGGCGATGCCTTCGACCGTGTCGATCCGCCCGCCGATGGCCGCGCCAAAGACCACGAAATAGAGCACGGTGGACAGAACCGGGCTGAGAATGGATTGATAGATGGTGCGGAAAAACCGCGTCATTTCAAAGCGGTAAATTGCACCAATCGCGCGCCAGTTCATGCCTTTTCCTCCACCAGATCAAGGAACACATCCTCAAGGCTGCTTTTTGTGCTGTCGAGATCGCGCACATGAATGCCCTCGGCGGCCAGATCGGTGATCAGCCGGGTGATCCCGGTGCGCGCCTCGCGGGTGTCATAAGCATAGGACAGCTGTTTTCCGTCCTCGGAGCGGGTCAAATCATAATCGGCGAGGCTTTCGGGCAGGGTTACGAGCGGTGCGCCTAAATCCAGTGTCAAAACCTTGCGACCAAAGCTTTGCATCAACTGGGTTTTGTCCTCGACCAAAAGGATCGATCCTTTGTTGATCACCGCCACGCGGTCGGCCATTTCTTCGGCCTCTTCGATATAATGCGTGGTCAAAATCACGGTCACGCCAGTGTTGCGCAGATCGCCGACCACTTTCCACATGTCGCGGCGCAGATTGACATCAACGCCTGCCGTCGGTTCGTCCAGAAACAACACTTCGGGATTGTGACTGAGCGCTTTGGCGATCATCACCCGGCGTTTCATCCCGCCAGACAACTCTTTGCATTGATTGTCTTTTTTATCCCAAAGCGACAGGGATTTGAGCACATTTTCGATATGGGCATCATCGCGGGGCAGGCCAAACAACCCGCGTGTAAACCGCACCGAATTCCACACAGTCTCAAACAGATCAAGCGCCAGTTCTTGCGGCACCAATCCGATCAAACGGCGGGCGCGGCGTGGCTCTTTGGCCACGTCAAACCCACCGACCAAGGCCTGTCCCGAAGAGATCGTGACCAGCCCACAGACCGCGCCGATCAACGTGGTTTTGCCCGCGCCATTGGGGCCAAGAAGAGCAATGATTTCGCCTTTTTCAATGTCTAAAGACACGCCTTTGAGCGCTTCAAAGCCGTTGTCATAGGATTTCTTCAGATCGCGAATGGAGATGATGGCTGCAATGTCGGTCCTCTTTATTGGGGTGCACTCTAAATAGGGGGTGTTCTCAGTGAAGCAAGCGCGCAGAGTGGCAGGGTGCGGTGGTCTAAAATGCACAGGTATGACCGTTGGGCGCCGCGCACAGGTCAAAAAGTCGGGCAACCTTTACCACATAACTTTAAAGAGCCGCTTGTTAAAACGGCTCTTTAAAGCGTCACGCCATAAACCTGAATCACCGGTTTATGGCGTGACGCTTTAATAACGTGTTTCAAGAGGTTGCACCGCGTTAGCGGCGGCGGTCGCGACGCGATGACATCGGCTGAAACGCCACGCCCACATGTGCCTCACAATAGGGTTTGCCCGCCTGAGAGGGCAGGCCGCAGAACCAAAAATCCTCGGTTGCCGGATCGCCGATCGGCCATTTGCAGGTCTTCTCGGTCAGTTCCATCACGGAAATCCGCTTGGCCTTTTTCTCGACTTCGCTGACTTTCGCCAATGCCTCAGCCGGAATTTCATTGGCCGAGGGTTGTGGCGGCAAGGGCTGTCCCGCCGGAATGATCTGACGACGCGCCGCACTCATCGGTTTGGGCGCGGGCTCGGCTACAGGTTCGATCTCTTTGTCCTCGGGCGCGTCCGCCTTGGTTTTGAGTTCGGGCTTGGGCTTGGGCGCGGGTTTGGGTTTGGGGGCCGGGCTTGCCGCCGCCGGTTTGGCCGCAGCACCCGTCGTGCCCGCACGGTTCGAGAGGCCCAAACGATGGACCTTGCCGATCACCGCGTTGCGCGTCACACCGCCAAGCTCCTTGGCGATTTGTGAGGCGGATTGACCCTCCCCCCACATTTTTTTCAAAGTTTCGACGCGCTCATCGGTCCAGGACATGATGCTTCCTTCGGTTGTCTTGCGGCATATGGTGGCCTTTCGGCACAGCCAAACCGCGAAAAGCGCCCCTGCACAACCCGTTTGCAGGCAGGACCGCTTGAGAATTCGTGTTGACCCCTATTTTAAACACACCGCTTGCGGTTACAAGCGGGCGCGGGCGGAAATCGTAATACGGGTTTCCACACGCGGCGTCCTTTGGGGCAAAACGGGTTATAGCAAGGGAGAGCGGCAATGGAAATGGCACATAATGAGGTGCAAATGGGGGTGCGGCGGTTTGGGCGGGTCAATTGGCTTGGCCTCTACACACTGGCGATGCGCGAAGTGCGCCGTTTCACCACCGTCTGGACCCAAACGCTTTTGGCGCCACTGATGACGGCTGCGCTGTTCTTGACGATTTTCTCCCTCGCCATCGGCCCGTCGCGCGGGGACGTCATGGGGGTGCCTTTCGTGCATTTCCTTGCGCCGGGCATCTTGACCATGACCGTGATCCAAAACGCCTTTGCCAACACCTCCTCCTCGATTGTGATCTCAAAGGTTCAGGGCAATATTGTCGACACCTTGATGCCACCGCTTTCGCCGATTGAATTGGTCTTGGGCTATCTGGCCGGGGGATTGGCGCGCGGGCTGTTCGTCGCTGTGGCGATCTGGTTGGGCATGGCGCTTGTCGTCGGTCTTGGTCTGGCGCATCCGTTTTTTACCCTTGCATTCATCACGCTGGGGGCGCTGTTCCTGGGCGCTTTGGGCATTTTGGCCGGGGTCGTATCGCAGAAATTCGACCAAATGGCCGCGATCACCAATTTCATCATCACGCCGCTGTCCTTCCTCTCCGGCACCTTCTATTCGGTCGAAAGCTTGCCGCAGTGGTTTCGCGTCATCACCCATCTCAACCCGGTGTTTTACCTGATTGATGGGGTGCGGTTTGGTATCATTGGTCGTTCGGACAGCTCACCATGGCTTGGCCTTGTGGTGATGAGCGTCGTGACGGCGGCACTGATTTTCACCTGCTGGGTCTTGTTCAAACGCGGCACGAAACTGAAATCCTAAGCGCCAAATTTTGGCCTGATTCACCATTTATATACCATGGCACTGTCTTCTTAAGGTGTGCCATGGTCCGTTTCCTTTCTGCCGTTATTCTGTTCCTGCTTTCGTTTGGCGCATTTGCCGCCGACAGCCTGCCCAGCGAATTGGACAGCGCGGATCGTCGCGCCGAATTGATTGGCTGGGAGGGCGTTGGGCGGCTGGATGTGGCGCGTCGCTCGACCTGTTCGGGCGCGTTGATTGCGCCGGATCTGGTTCTGACGGCGGCGCATTGTGTGGTGGATGGCAAAAACCAACCCTATGCGGCGGATCAAATCACCTTTCGCGCCGGGCTGCGCAATGGCGATTATGTTGCCGCCTCGCGCGGGATCGCCGTGGCCGTGACGCCCGGCTATGACATCACCGACAATGTGACGGCGGGCAATATTCGCCGCGATGTGGCGCTGATCAAACTGGCCTCGCCGATTGCCCGCGCCCAAGCCGCGCCTTTCCCCATTCACCGGACGTCTAAGCCGCGCGGCGAATTGATGGTCGCCTCTTACGGGCAGGGCCGCAATGATGCGCTTTCGATTCAACGCGAATGCCATGTGATTGATTTCTCGCAAGATATCTACAGTTTCGATTGTGACATCACCTTTGGCTCCTCCGGCGCGCCGGTGTTTGCCTATGACGGGGTACGGCCCGCGATTGTCTCTGTCGTCTCCTCCATGGGGGTGCGGGACGGGCGCAGGGTCGGGTTTGGTATGGCGCTGAGTGATCGGGTTGCGGCGCTCAAACGCCAAATCGCTTTGGGCGCGGCGCAAGTTGCGGTCAAACCCGTGGTGGTTAAACGCATTTCTGTGGGAGGTGGCAGCACGCAAAGCGTTGGCAATGCCAAATTCCTGCCCGCGAAATAATGCAGCAAAATAAGATTTGCTTTGACTTGGCGGGCGATTTGCCGGAAAACCCGGCGCATGAACACCGTGACCACATATATCTCCACGCCCCGACGTCGACGCTAACGCGTCTTTGACGTCCGTTCATCCGTGCCCAATCCGGCACATTTCCGCGCCAAACTGGCGCATCTGCCTCATAAATCACTTCGAAACCGTTGACAGCCCCAAGGCATAGCGCCACCCATGGGGCCTGTTCATTCAAAAGGGTAAACCCTATGATTTCTTCCGTTTTGCCAACCTATAACCGGGCTCCGCTGTCTTTCGTCAAAGGCGAAGGCTCTTGGCTGATTGAGGCGGATGGGCGACGCTTTTTGGACCTTGGCGCGGGAATCGCGGTCAACACGCTGGGCCATGCCAACCCGGAACTGGCGCAGACCCTCAAGGATCAGGCCGACACGCTGTGGCATGTCTCCAACCTCTATAAAATCCCGGCGCAAGAAAAACTGGCGGATATGCTGGTCGATCTGACCTTTGCCGACACCTGTTTTTTCACCAATTCGGGCACTGAGGCTGCCGAACTGGCGATCAAAATGGCGCGCAAATATTGGTACACCAAGGGCCAGCCGGAAAAGATCGAGATCATCACCTTTGACGGCTGTTTCCATGGCCGCTCGACCGGGGCCATTGCGGCCTCGGGCGCCGAGAAAATGGTCAAGGGTTTTGGGCCACTGATGCCCGGATTTGTGCATCTGCCCTTTGGCGATCACGAGGCGCTGACCGCCGCTGTCTCTGACAAAACGGCGGCGATTCTGATCGAACCGATTCAGGGCGAGGGCGGCATTCGCATGGTCCCTGATCAGTGCCTCAAAGGCCTGCGCGATCTGTGCGATGAAAAAGGCATCCTGTTGATTTTCGACGAGGTTCAATGCGGTGTGGCCCGGACGGGCAAATTGTTCGCCCATGAATATGCCGGCGTGACGCCGGACATCATGATGATTGCCAAAGGCATCGGCGGCGGTTTCCCCCTGGGCGCGGTTTTGGCCACCGAAGAGGCGGCCTCAGGTATGACCGCGGGCACCCACGGCTCGACCTATGGCGGCAACCCTTTGGGCTGTGCCATTGGGGCCAAAGTGCTTGAAATCGTGTCCGATCCAGCGTTTTTGGCCGAGGTGAACCGCAAAGCGAGCCTGATGCGTCAAAAGCTCGAAGGGCTTGTTGCCGCGCACCCGGACGTCTTTGAAAGCGTACGCGGGCAAGGGCTTATGCTTGGCCTCAAATGCAAAATCGCGCCCGG
>AZIK01012469.1_pt1 | contig 16804 bp, 19 predicted proteins | sample 359131 | NCBI WGS metagenome assembly AZIK01 (sample SAMN02429715, study PRJNA222663) | marine sediment metagenome | biome: Sediment sample; isolation source: enrichment culture of sample MGS-ANC(AMM) from oil contaminated site at the... | place: Italy: Ancona | collected 2012-02-14 | depth 6 m m | reverse complement strand
CACCTGCGGTCCCGCGATGCTTGGCGGCCCAATTGCCGGGGGCCTATTCATCGCGGCTAATATGATTATAGGAGAAAACCATGGCCGGTGCACATATTGAAATCAGTCTGACAGGCGATGCTGTTGATCAGCTTGGCAGCCTGGTTAGCGCATTAGATAATCCTCGCCCACTGCTGGCCAATATTCGAGAGTACCTGACACGCGCTCACCGTCAGCGTTTCCTGGATCAACGTGCACCCGATGGTACACCCTGGGCCCCGCTGTCACCTCGGTACCGCAAGCGCAAACAGCAAAACGCTGATAGTATCCTGGTGCTAAGGGGCTACCTGATGAATACGCTGCGTGGTGTCATTGATGATGAAGCGCTGGCGTTCGGTACTGACCGCCCTTATGGGGCCGCGCAGCACTTTGGTGCCGAGATAGAACACCAGGCGCGAGATGCCACGTTGTATTTTAAGCGTAACCGCGATGGGTCGGTTGGTAACCGATTCGTGAAGTCCGGCAAATCTGATTTTTCCCAGCGCGCCAACATAGGCGCGCACTCTACCCAGATCCCAGCGCGACCCTGGTTGGGTACCAGTGAAGACGATGATAATCACCTGGTCGACATGGCTAAGGACTACCTGGCAAAAGCAGTGCCAGATTGATAATGTCATCAGCCGCCAGAATCCCCCTCTAAGCCCTTAAGAAGCGCTAACAGCTACAACCACTGCAACCAGTACCCAAAAATGTCGCTACAGAGCAATTTTGGCTTTTATAAAACGAATTGATCATCTGTCTTAGCCTGCCTTTCATGTTTTGTAGCTGGAACCCCCTTTGTACAAGTTTTGCCCTCGTTCAAATTACATAGCGATTCAAGGCTTTTAGGATGAACTCATTGGCATAACGCCACCCGATTAAACGAGTTCAATCAACCCAGCCGGAGTAGCCATGTGAGTGCACTCGAAATATTTAAGGCCGGTAATCACACTACTGTGAGTGGCCAAAAGCTGACCTTCAGTGAAGCGGATCTTCAGGCCTCTGTTGCAGCCTACAACCCAGCGCTGTTTAGGGCACCTCTGGTAGTAGGTCACCCCGAACTGGATGACCCTGCCTACGGCTGGGTGCGCGCCATGTCGTTGGATGGTGAGATTCTCCAGGCTGAACCCGAGCAGGTAGAAGCACAGTTCGCTGAAATGGTGAACGGGGGTCGCTTCCCCCGTATTAGCGCCTCGTTCTACCACCCTAACTCCCCTCAAAATCCAAAGCCAGGTGTTTGGTATTTGCGCCACGTTGGTTTTTTAGGTGCGCAGGCTCCTTCCGTCAAAGGATTAAAGCCCGCCAGCTTTGCCGCTGGAGATGAAGAGCAGATCGTCACAGTGGAGTTTGCAGCTCCAGGCGTTGCACCGGGTGCGTCGGCACTAACGCGCTTTATGCGTGGCATGCGGGAGTACCTGATTGAAAGCCGCGGTTCTGAAATGGCGGACAAAGTGATTCCAGACTGGGTAATCACCTCCTATGAAGAGGATACCCGTGAAACCGAGGTCGAGGAGACCGTTTCCCAGACCGCATTTGCACAACCTGAGGAGGATGATATGCCCCAGAAACAAACCGCCGATTTTGCCGAACGTGAAACAGCGTTGCAAAGCCGTGAAGCCGAACTGGCCTTGCGTGAGCAGAAGATAAAAGATCAGGAGCTGGCTCAGCGTCAGCAGGATATTGCGTCCTTTGCTGAGCAGTTGATGAATGATGGCAAGCTGTTGCCGCGTGATCGTGACGGGATGGTGGCCTTCATGTCCGGATTAGAAGACACCGATACCGTTTCCTTTGCTGAAGGCGATGCAACTGTCAGTAAGCCTCGTGGTGAATGGTTACGTGAGTTTCTACAAAGCCTGCCCCAGCAGGTGGACTTTGCAGAGCGCTCTGCCGCTGAGGATGAGTTGGAAGAAAGCACGGCCAGCTTTGCAGCACCCACTGGTTATACCGTGGATGCTGAGCGCCTCGCGTTGCATAACAAAGCGCTGGCGTATCAAGTCAAGCACCAATGTGATTACAACACTGCGATTAACGCAGTCAGCTAATTAACGCAGTCAGTTAAAGGAGTACTGCCATGAGTTCTCAATCCCTGGTTTTATTGGGCCTAACACGTACCGCCAGTGGTGCCGTAACCGCCATGCGTTTTGTAGGGCACGACAATGCGGTCGCGACAGCGGCCGGAAACACACTGGGCGTCGCCCGAGCAAAAGCATCAGATGGTGAAGACATGCCAGTTGATGTTATCGGTACGTCAGTAGTTTTAGCCGATGGTGCGATCAGTGAAGGCGATGCATTGGAAGTTGGCGCTAATGGTTCGGCTACTGTGCAAAGCGCAGGCATTACCGTAGCCCGAGCACTGGAGGATGCTGCCGACGGCGAACCGCTTGAAGCGCTATTGATTCCCAATTAATAACCCGACTGAATCCTGAATCCCTAGAGGAGAATCACATGTCTCAAATGAATAACAGCCAGACTCGGGTTATCGATCCGATTTTGACCACCCATGCCAATGGCTATCGCCACCAGCGCCACGTCGGCATGTTCCTGTTCCCACGCGTGAGTGTGGGTGTCAGTGGTGGTCAAGTGCTGACCTTCGGCAAAGAAGCATTCATGGAGTACAACATCCGCCGCACTCCGGGCAGCAATACCAAACGTGTCCAATTTGGTTACCTGGGTGATCCGTTTGCCCTGGTACAGGACGCCCTTGAAGGCGTGGTGCCGCGTGAGCATTTGCGCGATGCCAATGCCGTGCCGGGTATTAACCTGGGACAGCGTGCGGTCAACAACGCCATGAGTATCGCCAGCCTGGCACTGGAACGCGAGCAGGCGGCATTGGCACGCGACGCCAGCCGCTACGACGCCGATCACAAGGTGGACCTGTCTGCCGCGAAGTGGACCGACGATGCCAACAACCCGGCCAAGGATATCCGTACTGGACAGGAAGCGATCCGTGAGACCACGGGAATGGAGGCCAATACTCTGATCCTGTCGAGCAAGGGGTTTTCTGCTTTCCGTGAAAACGCCAAGGTGCTGGAGCGCTTCAAGTACGTATCCAAAGACTCCATCACGACCGAGATGATCGCGTCGCTGCTGGATCTGGAGCGGGTTGAGGTTGGCCGAGCCGTGACCTCAGATGCCGCCGGCACCTTCTCTCAGGTTTGGGGGACTGATGCGGTACTGGGCTACGTGCCTGCCACTGAAGACCCGAACATGGAGGAGCCGAGCTACGGCTATACCTACGCCATGGAGGGTCACCCCATCGTCGAGAAGACTTACTACGACAACAACGCCAAAAGCTGGATTTATCCAGTGACCTATGATCGCATTCCGGTACTCAGCGGCATGACTGCGGGCTACCTGCTGCAGGGCGTCGGCTAAGCGTCATTCCTCAGGACGAGTGATGGCCATCGGATGGCCTCTTTTTGGAGATGGGAGAGTAAAGATGAACAGCTACCGCATTGTCAGACCGGTTAAATGGAAAGGCAAAATTCACAAACATGGCTACATCCAGGCAACCGAAGAAGAAGCTCAACCCCTGGTATTAAGTGGTGCCCTAATTGAGGAAGGGCCAGTGGTTGATAACGACCAGGAACCAGCCTCATTGGTTGGGGTTGTGAATCCTGATGGAACCCAGGTGGATATTGAAGACATGAAGGTTGATGAGCTGATGGAGCTGGCTAAGGAGATGGAGATCGAAGGCTACTCAAACATGCGCAAGGCTGAACTTGTTGCCGCTATCAAAGCCGAGCAGGTACAGGTGAAAGCATGAGTTACATCAGTCACGATCAACTCGCTACGCGACCCGGTGCCAGAGAATTAGCCCAGGTGGCGACGCCTGAACATGAGTCTATCGTTGACTCTGAGTTGATGGAAGCAACGTTGACTGGTACTGATCGCAATGCCTGGTCAATCGACGATATCGAAGTGGCTGATGAAGCGCTGAGTGCTATTGAAGATGCAATGGCCGATGCCAAGTCGGTGATTGATGGTTTTTTAGCGCGGCGCGGCTATCTGCCACTCAACCCGGTGCCACCGATCGTGACAACCTGGGCACGTGCTATCGTGCGTTACATGCTGCACAAGGACCGCATTGGTGAAGGCAAGGATGACCCCATTGTGCGTGATTACAATGACGCCATGAAGCTACTGCAGTTGACGGCGGATGGTAAGTTCAGCCTGGGTGCGGAGGATCAGAGTGTGTCTACTGGTTCAGGCTCACCTGATTGGTCAACACCGCCCCGTCAGTTCACTCATAACACCCTTGAGGACTTCTAATGAACGAACCTCTCGACACCTCTTTGATCGAACAACGTCTGCGTGATCATGTGACGGCATTGCAATGTGTCGAGGGGGCTGCTGAATACGCCGCGGTTAAATCGATTAGGAATTTTCGTGCAGGCAGCGCGTATGTCGTGCTGGCAACTGAACGTAACCCCAATAACCCAAACTCACCAGAAGGAGCAAGAAGCCGAGGAAAAAACCAGGCGATATGCACCTTCGGTGTGATCGTTGCCGCCCGCAACTATCGTGGTCGTTCCGGTGCGGAAGCAATGCTGGATGCCAGGCCACTGGTCGGTGCTGTGCGGACGGCGCTAATCGGCTGGCCACCTGAAAAACCGTTACAACCGATCGCATGGCTGCAGGGTGACGTGATGGAGTATGACGCCAGTACGTTGCTGTGGCTCGATGTTTTTACCACAACTCACTATCTTGGAGGCACTGCATGAGTACGCCGAAAGCAACTCCTGCAACCGTTGAAGTAGTCCTTTTAAAGGATCACACCCACGGCGGCAAAAAACACAAAAAGGATGCGAAAATCTCAGTAACCGCTAAACAGCGGAAATTCCTGATTGATCGCGAAATTATCGCAAAGGATAGTCCAGATGTGGCTAAGCCTATGGCTGCTGACAAAACCAAAGGTTAGGAGGTAGACAATGGAAGATTTTTCATTTCAGGGCAAGGTGTACCTTGCTGAAAACGTAGGCGGTAAGCCGCAGGCGATGCGCTGGGTGGGTGATGCCAAACTGAAGGTGCAGTTTAACTCCAGTGAGGAATCGCGCAAAGAAAGCTATTCGGGTACGCGTCGCACCAGTGCCACGATGCAGAAAGACATCGAAGCCAAGTTCTCCATGAGCTTTTTCAAAGGTTCAGCTGAAAACTTTGCAATTGGACTGGGCGGTAGTATTACAACGATTGCTTCAGGTAGTGCTACTGGTGAGCCGTTACCGACGGGATTGGCGGCTGGGGATTTGGTAGCGCTGGATAATCCCGATATCAGCAGTTTATCAATTGAGGATAGCGCCGCTACACCGGAACCGCTGGTGTTAGGTACGCACTATGCTATTTCTGATCCAGTGGGCGCTATTGTGGAGATACTGGATCCTGCTGCACTGACGCAGCCATTTGCGGCTGACTATGACTTCGGGGAAGGTAAATCCATTGCAATGATGAGCCAGCGTCCAGCGGTGCGCTACTTGATTATGGTGGCAGAGAATACAGTCGATGGTGCCAATGAACGCGTGCGCCTGGAACTGTATCGTGCCAAATTCAACTACGCCAAAGAGCTGGACATGCACGCGGACAGCCTGAGCGGCCTCGACTGTGACGGTACACTGTTGCTAGACAGTAATAACGAAGTTGACCCTGTCCTGGGTGCCTATGGTCGCTGGCGTATGCTGGGTGCAGCATAATGGCCAAGGTGCTGGATAAGCCGGAAGATCCAATAAATGATCTTTCGGTTCTTCATCCTGAGATCTCGGTTACCATTGGTGGTCGAGATCTAACTGTGCGGGAATATGGTTTTGTTGAAGGTCTGCGCTTGCGTGCAAAGATGCAGCCATTTCTTGATGGACTGCGCAGTCTGACCGCCAAACCCGAAGCCACCCCAATCGAGCGGGTGCTGGATATCATTGCTGAGCATTATGATTTGGTCATTGATCTGATTGCGATATCCGCTGATGTCGATAGGGAATGGGTTATCGGGTTGGGTGATACAGATGGCACTACGCTGATGTTTACCTGGTGGAGTGTCAACAGCCCTTTTTTCGTTCGGCAGCTGCAGAATCGGTGGATCAGCGAAGTGTTTCAGCCGCTGCCAAACAACACCAGTCAACTGTCCAGTGGCGAGATATCTACGGAACCCTCGTTGCCCACGGACACAATGCCAACTGCATCGGACATTACACAGAGCGTCAAGTGAAACTCTATTTCGATGCAGCCTGTCGCCGGGAACGGCGGCATCGAGCTGACTACATCCTAGATACGAATGTAGGCACTTGGGGCGGTACCGATGTTGAAAAACTAATTAAGGAATTAAGGAATTAAATAGGTACCGGCCGTGTCCACGTGACCGGTACATCTGCAAACCATTTTTGCCCTCGTTCAAATTACACCCCGCCTGATTAATGCCACCATCACCTATATCTCACAGGTGATGCTATGGCTGACAGAAATCTCGAACTCGCACTGAAAATACGATCTGACTTGCAAGAAGCACGGAATGATATCCGCGACTTTCGTGATGAGCTGCTGAATACCGATGAAGCGGGCCGGAATGCAGGTGAGGGTTTGGGTAACACCAGCCAGTCAGCCAGGGAACTTCATGGCGAGTTAGGTAAGTTGGGGCCTATGCTGGCACGTCTGGCCGGACTATTTGCTGCGGCATTTTCTACCAGGGAGATTGCCGCAGCTGCTGAAACCTACACCACCATCAAAAACCGTCTAGCGCTGGTGACAAATAGCACAGAAGAGTTGGCTAACGCTCAAGACGCTGTTTTCCAGATAGCACAGAACTCTCGCCAATCATTGAGCTCTACCGCAGAGCTGTACCAGCGAATTGCAACCAATGCCGATGCGCTAAATCTGTCTGGAGCTGGTGTGGCTAGTGTAGTTGATACTGTGAACAAGGCTATGGTGATTAGTGGTACGACAGGTGCAGCAGCGTCGGGAGCACTAACTCAGTTGGGACAGGCATTTGCTTCCGGAACGCTACGTGGTGAAGAGTTGAACTCTATTCTGGAACAGGCGCCCGGACTGTCAAGAGCAATGGCCGATGGCCTAGGAGTTACAGTTGGGCAACTGCGTGACTTAGGTGCAGCTGGTGAACTGTCTGCTGATAGAGTGATTCAGGCACTACTCTCTCAAGGAGAAGCTATCGACACTCAGTTCAATAAAATGGAAGTTACAGGATCTCAAGCAATGACCGTGCTTGGCAATAGTCTAGTCAATGTTGTCGGGCAATTGAATGAGTCAACAGGTGCGTCAATGGCCTTTGGTAACACCATTATTGGTCTTTCAGAGTGGCTGGATTCAGGAGTTTTGACAGATGGACTGATTACAAGTTTTGCTGTGTGGTCTTTGACTTTTGAATCCATTGGTACTGACATAAATAGTCTGGGAATTGAGTTAGAAGGATTGGGGGATACGGGAGATAGCGTATCTCAGTTTCTAGCCAACGCGTTTATGCAAATGCCTGCCAACTTACGCGCTGCAATACAAATAGCCACCATAGAAATCCTGGCTCTTTTCGACAAAGCGGTTGCCTATGCTGACTATACGTGGCAGAGCATAAAGGCAATTTTCAACGATCAAACCTTTGAGCAAACCGCAGCTGCTTTGGAACAGCGGATCCAGCAGATTAGTGATGTGCGCCTGGGATCTATAGATAGCATTCTTGATGAGCGTGATGCGATTTTAGATAACGCTGAAGCGGAGCGTGAACGCCGAGCGATTGAGCGTGAAGCCCGTGAAGAAGCACGCAAACTACGTCAGCAGGAAATCGAACAGCTCCGAGCAAATTCTCGTGAGCACAATGCCATTATCAACAGTACAAATGAAGCGGAGCAGAAGAAATTAGACCAAGCTGAGCAGTTCGTTACACAGTTAGAGAAACAGTCTGAGACGTACGGAATGACTGCTCAAGCTGCCCGTGAGTATGAAATAGCAGAACGTGGATTAACTGGCCAATTACTTGCCAGAGCTCGGGCAGCAAACCGAGCTCTCGCCGCGCAAGAACGACTTAACGCACTGCAAGACATCAGAATTAGGGTGACAGAACTGCAGGGGCAGCCTGTTGAAGCCCAGATGCTGGCCCTCAAAAAGCAATACGACAGCCTCTTAGCAGATTTAGGTACTGGACCTAATGCAGATGCTGCTGGTAGAGCTTTAGTTGAGCGTCTCATTAATCTGGAACTGGCACAGACTCGACTATCAGCGATGGAGTCCCAGATTGATGCTGCACTTGCTGCCCAGTCACGTGCTGAAGAGTCAATCAACATACAGCAGGATGCTGGCTTGATTTCAGAGATGGAAGCCAGGGATCGCCTACTGCAGATACATCGCCAAACCCATGATGTACTGCAGCAGCAGCGACCATTGTTGGAAGAGTTGGCACAGCAGCCTGGCGTGGTAGGTGAGCAAGCCAGCGCTATGCTGGAGCAGTTGAACAACCAGATGGCTCAGCTGCAGGCAACGACTACGTTGTTGGAGTCTACTCTGAAGGACGGTTTGGAATCCGGTCTATCAGACGCAATAAAAGGTCTGGCCGATGGCACCATGACATTAAGAGATGCAGCTGTGTCTCTGATTCAATCTGTCGCCGATGCCATGATCGACATGATGGCACGAGTGCTGGCACAACAGGCGATCTCTGGATTGGCAGGGATGTTCGGTGGTCCTATGCTCCAGTTTTCAACGGGTGGCCATGTTCAGGGCCCCGGTACCGAAACCTCTGACAGTATTCCGGCACGCTTATCCAACAATGAGTTCGTTACACGTGCCGCTGTTGTTAAACAATCTGGCGCTTTACCGTTTTTGGCTGATTTCAATCAGCGTGGTATGTCGGCGCTGGACGATTGGGCCAATACGGTGCGTCACGCCACTGGCGGTTTGGCCGGTGTGCCTGCACCCGCAATGAACTCACCGCAGATCCGCCAGGCGGGTTTGACTCAACCGCAGCAGTTAAGTGCCAGCGGCCAGCCGCTGATAGTGCAAGTCAATAATGCCCTGGATGCCGATGATTTGGCGCAGTCAGCGCTTTCGACTTCCACGGCCGTGCGCCAGATCAAGAACATTTTTAAAGCGGAAAAGAGTTCCTTTCGCGCAATTCTGGAGAGTTGAACCATGTTGCTACCTGACGGTGTTGCAGCCATATTTCCTTACCCTGCAAACTGGACAACCTCAATCACTGAGTCTCGTGAGTACAAAACCGACATCATGCGTAGCCGTGACGGTACTGAGCAGCGGCGGGCAATGCGTTCCAAACCGCGTAAATCCATTTCATTTGATGTGCTGTTGGACGGTGCCGATGCGGCCAATTTTGACTACCTAATGACAGCGCTACAGCCTCACATCTGGATGTTGCCATTATGGCACCGACAGCGCCGACTGGCTGCGGAGGCTACAACTGGTAGTGACGTATTGCAATTTGATTCTCCGCTATCACATGAGGCTCGGTCAGGTGATTACCTGATACTGGAGTGCAACGGCAAGATGCTGATGCAGCAAATCTACGCTGTAGCAGCTGATCGATTGAGCGTTACGCTGGTTGATGAGTTAGAGGTTAGTTTGTCCGCGTTCACCAAGATCTATCCAGCCGACCGTGCGCAGTTGCGTTCCAGCTTTAACGCCCGTCGGATCACTTCTGGTGTATTACAAGCCAGCCTGGATTTCAGTTGTCTGGTAGATGGCAGCGGTCCTCATGTTCTCACAACGTCACCCGACATGGTGCTCGGCGCTGTGGAGGTACTGATTCGTCCGATTAACTGGGTTACCTCCCCTGAACTCGGCTACAACTGGGCACCGGTGATAGTTGATGCTGAGTTGGGCCCTACGGCCTATGAAACTGATGGAGATCTCGCAGTCAACACTCGCCAGGGTGAAATACTCACCGAGAGCCGTGATGAAGTCGATTGGTGGCTGGCGTTCTTCGATCGAGTGCGGGGCCGCCAGGTACCGTTTCTGATGCCAACCTGGTTCGATCTTCATTTACATGAACCCGTCACACCGGGAGCAACGTTTGAAGTGCCTGGTATCGAGCTGGGCACATATCTACCTGGCAATCCGGTACATACTCATCTGATGGTACGCCTGCATGATGGAAGCCTGGCGTTTTACGAGATTGTATTCCTGACTGCAAACCCTGATGAAGGGGTCACGGTTATCACGACCGCCAAAAGCTGGGACCAGCTTTATCAGCCGTGGACCTGTTTACAAGCTTGCATAGTAACCGTTTGTCGATTAGCCAGTGATATTTTGCAGATCAACTGGATTACTGATGAGGTAGCCAAAATCACATTAGCGGTACAAACCATTGAGGACGTAGCATGAGTTACAGCGATAAATCACGCAGCGGATATCAGAGTCGCCCCGTGTACTTGTATGAGTTCCGTTATACCGATGATGAGGCCGATACGATACGCCTGACCAGCGCAGATCATACGATTATTGTTGATGGCTATGAATATAAAATGATTGCTATCGATGGGGCGAACTGGAGTGAAAGTGGTGGGGACAGCGGTAGCTCCATGGATCTAGAAATGCCTCTTGCGAATAATCCAGTCGCGGATCTATACCTGATCGAATCACCGGATTCTGAAGTGGCGTTCACTATGCGTGTCAAAGAGCTGGATGATCCGGATGATGAAGTGCTGACATTTTGGATTGGTCGTGTTGTGAATGTATCGCGAGAGTACCCGAAGTTCATTGTAACTGTAGAAGATATTGAGAGTTCTTTAGATGAATCTGGTAGTCGCGGATATGTCGAACCCTCGTGTCGGCATGTTCATTTCAGTGTGGGTGGTGGGCGTTGTGAACTTATAAAAGCTGCGTGGGAGACGATTGACTCGATCACTGAGATCGAGAGTTCTAAGCTATTAATCCTGCCGATAGCGGCGACGTTTGATGATGGTTGGTTTGTCGGTGGGGAATTGGCATTTGGTAACGAGCGGCGCACGATCATTGCCCACTCAGGCGACCAATTGACCATTCATAGACAGATCCAAGGCTTGGGTGTTGGTGATGAGGTGGTAATTGTTCCCGGTTGCGATCATACCGCTGAAACCTGTCTTTTTAAATTTAATAACGTGTTGAACTACGGTGGTGAAGACTTTGTGCCCGATGCCAGCCCGTGGCAAGGCATCAGTATTGTGTGAGGTGAAGTATGGGGTTTTGGATAAATTTCGTTATTGCGATTGCATTGAATGCAATCTCCTATCTGCTGACGCCTAAGCCGGAAACTGCAAACCCCGCGGCTGCAGATGATGTCGATGTACCAAAATTACCGTACGGCACACCCTACGGCATCTTACAGGGCACAATGGAAATCAAGAGCGCTGGCCATGCCTGGCATGGTGATGTGAGTGCCCAGGCAATTAAGAAATCGGGGGGTAAAAAATGATGAGTGAGCCAGTCGTTACATTTGCCCAATTACGTCGATTAGGATACTGCTCTCCACGTATTTTAGCCTGGTGTCGGGAGCATAAAATTTCGGTGCGCAGGTTTCGGGTTGGAGTACCTGTCTCTGAAATACGTGCAACTGGTTGTGCCTTCGCTATTAAAGCGGCAGAACTGGCGGAACAGGAGGCTGACCAGTGAGCGGTGGTGGTGGCGGAAAACAAACTGTTGGTTACAAGTATCGGTCAGGCGATCGATTGCTGCTTGGCCATGATACGTTCGACAAGATAACAAAGATTCGCTGGGGCGGAAAAACGTCGTGGGAAGGATCTGCCGAGTATGACCCAAATAACCCAGGCGAACCGGTGCGCATCAATATAAATAATCCAGGCCTATTCGGAGGTGAATCGCGGGAGGGGGGAGTCAGTGGAGCTATCGACGTTTTGTTCGGGCACTCTACTCAAAAGGTCCATGATTACCTAGCAGCCAAGATTGGTTCTATCTTTCTGCCAGCGTACCGAGGCGTTACATCACTGGTGCTGCGTAATTTTTACATAGGGAATAATCCGTATATCAAGGAACTGGGGATCACCGCACAGCGGATTCACAGGGTGCGTGATGGTGAGCTGCAGTGGTATGACGAGAAGGCGGAGTCGTTGACGGTAGCTGAAGCATATCCATCAGTCTGGCCGATTTTAGCATCGGGTCTTTCAGCATTCACCATCACTCAGGGATCGTTAGCATCTTTCACAGAGGTAATGACACCTTATGGACGAGGTATTCAGACTAATGGATCGTACGGTAGTTCGGGGATCCAACGCATGGAACCTTCTGCATTCACTCCAGCCTATGTCTCATGGCTATTCAAAGTTGATAATAAAGGTCGAGACGACCCAATTAGGATGCAATTAATAGGTGAAAATGGAGCAATAGTTTTTGAATTTATTCCATTCCGGCAGCCTGAGGTAGATCCTCAGCGTAGACCTATGGTGAACGTCACTTACAGTAATGGCACAAATGGCGAGAGTCTAGATGTGGTCTTAAGCGAAGGTGTCTGGTATCAACTGAAAGTAGATGTTTCATGGTCGGACAATAGAGAATTTACTGTTCGAATAATGGAGGGTGATGTGGAGCTAGTCTCTAAATCATTCTCCAATTGGCCAAAAACTATTATTCAAGGTGTGGGGTTTGTTGTTGATGAGATCAGCGCTTATCCAATGTCAGCTACAGCCGCTGAGCCTCATTTAATACGATTATACGAGACAGGTGAGATGAACCCCGCTCATATGATCAGAGAGTGGTTAACTCACCCTATCTGGGGGCGTGCACTCCCCGGTTCTATGATCGGTGATTCGTACTATGATGTGGCTGATCAGCTTTATGCTGAGGGTTTCGGTTTGTCTTTCTACTGGTCAAAAGAGATCACTCATAGGGACGCTATTAATGAAATTCAGCGACATATCGATGCTGTAAGATACATAGATCCAACCACCGGCAAGCTTGAGATCAAGCTAATACGTGATGACTATGATCCTGAAAATCTGCCGTTACTCGATAGTAGTAATTCAAAGGTTGTGAAGTTTGATCGTAAGTCGCGCAGTGAGTTGTATAACCAGATTACGGTGAAATATAAGGACAGAAAGACCGGAGAATGGGCCTCAGTCAGTTTGAGGGATGATACAGCAATCCGTCGATTGGGCCGCACTCGTAATAAAACGTTCGAATATCCAGGCATCTGGCGTGCTGACGTGGCTATTATGGTTGCTGGCCGGGATCTGGCTGCAAACTCTCGTGAATTTACCCGTGCTACAGTCAAGACAAACCGTCGTGTTGCAAACCTAAAGCCAGGTGATGTTTTCAAATTGACGGATCCGAAGAGCGGCATATTAGAAATGATCTGCCGTGTTGGTAAAAGGTCTGATACTGCTGCATTAAAGGGTGAAATCACACTAGAAGTGGCAGAAGATGTCTTTGGAGAGTCTTGGTCAGTTTACACCACACCGACTGGGTCGCGATGGGACGATCCCGTCGGCCAACCGCAAGACTTTTCGCACGCTACAGCGTTCGAAAAGCCCTATATCATCACAGTAGCTGAGGCCGGTGACAGTTATATAGATCAGATGCCCTCTACTGCTTGTTATTTTGCATGGGCGGGCACCCGGCCAAGTGCTGGAGCACATATTAACTACAATCTTTATGCCTATCCCGATGGAATTACCCAAGCCCCTGATTTTGAATTTTCGATTCGTGGCGATTTTACACCATATGCAGTGGTCGATGGTGCCGTGGGTGATCCCCTTGAAACTGTGATCCCGATCCATGCACTCGATGACATCGGCGCGCTACGGGTCGGTCATTTAGTGCTGGTTGGTGATGCCCCAGACGATCAGAGAGAGCTCGCAGCGCTCGACGCAATAGTAACTGAAGGCGATGTAACGTTAACGCTGAAACGCGGGGTAGCGGATACCCTCCCGCGTCCGATTGCTGATGGCACTATCCTTTATTTTATTGGAGACCAATACGCCTACAGCTCTACGGAATACCTGGCTGGCGAAACGGTTGAAGGCTATGGCACGCCTGTTAACGGACAGGGCTATTATTTAGGTCCCTATACCTACCTTGACGTCGAGATGCAGGGACGGTTCATACTGCCATACCCTCCCGCGAACATCACAATCAATGGGCTATATTACCCGACAACTCAGTCAGCAGCGTCAGGGAGCGGCGATATTTTTATCAACTGGGTCGAGCGGAATCGTGTTGTTCAATCGAATCAGATTGTCGCTTTTACGGACGCATCAGTGGATGCAGAAGTTGGAACCACATTCAACGTCACATTATACGGCGAAGACGATGTTCAGTTCAGTCAATCCACTGAGTTGACCACGAACATGTGGACACATGCGGCAGCTGATGAGCTTACTCTCGGTCTGACAGAGTACCCCTATCAGGGGGTGTTCGAGTACACCGGCGCACTGCCAAGCCCCCAGCCTCGATTGCACTCTACCGTTCGGATCACACTGAATAGTCAGCGTGAAGGCGATGCCAGTCTGCAGACCTACGAGCATACAATCCGCCGTGACGGTTACGGCTACAGCTATGGAGAAGGAGTTAACTAATGCCGATACAGCAAGCACCTAATGTTGGATTAAGCTTTGGACTGGATCAAGGCGAGTCAGGCTGGCGATTACCAATGGACGAAAACCTGCGCGCTATAGACGCGCTAATGTTTCCAGATGTCATATCGATGACCACAGATGTCCCTGCCTCTCCGAGCGCTGGTGAACGCTATATTGTGCCCGTGGGTGCTACTGGCGATTGGACAGGTCATGATGGCAAGTATGCACGTTTTGATGGCTCTGCCTGGGAACTCTATACGCCACGAAAAGGTTGGCGTGCCTATGTCGAGGACGCCAGTACTTACAAAAGGCACAACGGCACAAATTGGGCGTCAGACATATCTACTACTATCGCTGAGAATAAAGGCATCGATGGTGCTGGAGGTAGCGGAACAGGAATTTTTCTTTCGAAAGTCGGAGCCGTGCTGGGCTTTAAATCCCTAGTACCTGGATCGAATGTATCATTCGACACAACGACTGACCAGAACCAGATCATTATCAATTCAAGTGCTAGTGGTGGTACTGGCGGTATATCTGATGCGCCGAACGATGGGAACGCATACGTCCGAAAAGCTCTCGGATGGGTGCGTGGTATTACTAGAGGCGGTGACACGATTCGTAATATTGCTGAAGTATGGCAGGTAATCACCACTGGGGCAGCTATTGATTGGTCTCAGGGTATGCTTGTAGACCTAACACTGAGCCAGAACGAAACACTAACTTTCTCTAATTTTCCAGTTGGTCAGCATGGCCATCTTCTTATATCAGGTGGAGATATTTATACGCTTAATATGTCTGCTGTAGGTATGCCTATCACTTGGCGAACAGATAATGGGCTGCCCCCTGAACTGGAACCCCGATTTGCTATTGAGTTTTTGGTCAATCATAACGGCACGGAAGTGTTTGGATATCCGGTAGGAGCTATTTGATGTTGGGTCATGGAATTAGATGCTTGTCCACAGATAGTATTCCCAAGGGGTATGCCGGTGCATGGTATGCGGCAGATGCTTCTAGCTTGGTTCAGCCTGACAGATCTGCAAATGGCTTTGATGGAACAGCTATTGGCGCAACCCATTCAGAGAATATTTGGTTATTTGATGGAAATGACGACCGGATTGTATTCGGTAACATACTGAACGATGTTTTCGTTGGTGATAATGCAAAGTTCACGCTTTCCGTGCGTGGCTATGCATCTGGAGGTGTTTTGCTGAGTAAACTAGGTGACTCCAACTACGGTGAGGATCAGCGTCAATTTGTTTTGAGATTAGCTTCAGGGAAGCTGGATTTTATATTTTACACCTCTCTCATGGGCACCCCTTTATTTGGTGTCCGGACTGCGGATGCAAGCTTTGCAGATGGGCAGGAACGGGAGTTTACTCTTCGCTATGACGGCTCCGTTGATTCTGCTCCTGGTGACAGGTGCGAGTTTCTAGTCGATGGAGTTATAAAGGCGAACCAAGTTTGGATTAACATTGGAACGATGGGGGCTATCCAGTCTGGTACTGGACAGTTTGCCCTGGGAGCATATGTGGGAAGTGGTAATACCGTCGCATCTGATCCCCTCAATGGGGGTATAAAGCGAGCTGTCGTTTATCCCTATATCTGCACTGACTCTGATGTTTTAAAGTTAAAAAATGAGGTTTTGTAACAATGCCATATATAAACGGTAAAGAAGAGCTTTCTAGTTATGATGCAGCCCAACGCCGTTACCCTGGGCTGAGCTTACCGCGTGCTCATCCAGAAAACTGGCCTTTAGAACCAGGTGCTTTGCTGTGGAGATGGGAGAGGCCCACTGTGCCTACATGCTCACCAGAAGAAATGCTGGTAAAGAGACAAAATGAAATTCGAGTTATAGCTGAAACATTCTATAAGCAGCCAGTTGTAGCTGATGATGGCATTGTTTGGAACGGGGGATTTGATTCAGCAGTTGCTATTAAAGGTGTGGCTGACATGGCTGAGTTTGTGGGATCTGATTCCGTCGAGATATTTGATATGGAAAACAATTCACACACTGTAGATTTGAGGGCTTGCAACTTAATTGCTGCAATGATCGGTGCTGAGTATCAAGCCAAGTTTTCAGCAAAGCAGGCAGCAATGAGGGCACTATCTGCTATTGACCTTGAAGCTGATGATGCAATTGATCAGATCAAAGCTGTTCGGCTTGAGCATTTTCTGTCGAGCAGCGACAATTAATATTGAAACTGTATTGCCTATTTTGAAACTATCAGAGCGATCTATTTATCGCGCATTAAAGTCAAATTTATCGCGCGCGGCTACAA
>AZIK01002541.1_pt1 | contig 17019 bp, 17 predicted proteins | sample 359131 | NCBI WGS metagenome assembly AZIK01 (sample SAMN02429715, study PRJNA222663) | marine sediment metagenome | biome: Sediment sample; isolation source: enrichment culture of sample MGS-ANC(AMM) from oil contaminated site at the... | place: Italy: Ancona | collected 2012-02-14 | depth 6 m m | reverse complement strand
GGGGTACCTGTTCGCCCGCCAGTTCCACGGTTTCCCGGAACATGGAGAGTGGACGTACCCATAGGCTGTAATCACCGTACAGGCAGCGGTAGACCACCATCTGTTCCTCGGTTTCGCTGTGCCGGGCGACGCCAATGACTTCGTAATCCTTGCCCTTGTAGTGCCGGTATCGGCCGGGACGTATGTGGTTTTTGCGTTCGGTCATTCGTGATACCCATGGGTTCCGTCAGGGGCTGAAAGTGTAGAACACCCGGGCGGGTTTCGTCGCCCGGGCGGGCGTTCAGTTCTTCAATTTATAACGCCCTGGCCCCAGAAAAATCACTGCCACGGCTGTGAACAGAAAGAAACCCTGCAATTCCAGCGCCCAGCCGCCACTGCGTCCAAGGCTCAAGAGTTCGTTGCCATGCACCAGGATGATGGCAAACAGCATGTTGAAAACAATCAACAAGGCTCCGATCCGGGTCTGGTAGCCAAGGATGACCATCAGGGGCGCGAGGATTTCACCGACGAATACCCCATAGGCCAGAAGGGTCGGCAGGCCGTGGCTTGCAAGTTCCCCTTCAATGAATCCGATGCCGTTGAGCAGCTTGGCAATACCGTGGAACAGCATGAGGCCGCCCAGGGTCAGGCGGATAATCAGTTTTCCCAGATCAGCGTTTTCGAGCAAGGTTCGGGTCTCCGTTTTACAGGTTGCGAATGTCAGGATACAGGGGCAGCAGCTGTTTGATCAGCCGGTTCTGGGCTCCGGTGGGGATATCGTTCTGCTCCATCGCCAGAATCAGGCCCTCGGCCAGGGCATTGAACTGGGTATCGGTGATGGCCATGTCGGCATGCAGTTCCCGCATTTCCCGTCCGGTATAGGTGCAGGGCCCGCCACTGAGTTCGCAGAGCTGGTCTGTCAGATTGCGATGGAACTGTGCCACATCAATGCCCTTGAATTGCTGTTTGATGCGCTCGTCGTCCACGATCAGGTAGAGCAGGTCCTCGACCACCAGGGCAATGCCTTCACGCTTGCCGAGTTGCTGATACAGCGAGTCATCGGTGTTTGTAGTCAGATTCTGGCAGCCACCGAGAATCAACGCCATGGCCACCAACAGGACCGGAACAGTGGGGTTGAGCCTGAAAAGCTCCATGGTCAGAAACTCCCTTGTAGTGACAGATACAGACCCTGCTGGTCCTCCAGTGTGGCAATGTCACCCAGGTTGACCAGCGCCGCCGTGACAGCCAGGCGACGGTCCGGAACCCAGGCTACGAACAGGTCCCACCAGTCATCTTCTGCCGCAAAGCCCAGATTATCCGGTTTTTGCCTGTACTCGGTACCTACCAGCCATTTCCGGTTGAGGAACAGTCCCACGCTGCCTTCCAGCATTAAATCATGACCGTTGTTACGGTCCCCACCAAACCCCAGCAGTCCGCCCTGGTTGGCCCGGGTCATCCGGGTGGTCAGGTTGACCAGCAGGTTGCGCTCCATCACGGCTGCAAAGAACAGTTTGCTGCCACTGACATAAACATCGGTGCCGGTGTCATCCCGGGCGCCGATCGCCGAGGGCACGGTGAAATCCCTCAGGCGTTTGTGCTGGATGCCGGCAGACCATTGGCCCCAGGGGCTGTAAAGCACATCGCCCGTAAGGCGAACTTTTGCCCCGAAGATGTCCTGGAGTAATTCGTCCTGCTCAAGGCCGAATCCGTCTTTCAGCGTGAACACCAGGCTGTCCAGATCCAGGGTCTGCTGTGCCACCGTTATCTCAACACGGTTGTTCCAGTTCAGCCCGGCCCCGGCCACCGACAGGCTGTAGTCGTCGACTTCGACCCGGCTGAGGGCCAGTGTACCGCCCCACTCCTCGTCGCTGGCGTAGCTGCCGAGCAGGGCCCAGGGAACGATGCCACCGCCGGCACTGCCCTCAATGGTAGTGACACCGCCAGTTGCCCAGATCCTGCTGCCAATGTCGGCCATGACCGCTGGTGCGACAAGGATTGCCATTGTCATTGCAACGAGACGCCGTGCTGTCATTTCGAAGACTCCGGGTTGGGCCGGGTCAGTTCCTGTTCCCGGCCAGCCAGTAATCGGGCGGTTTCCGGAAAATCCCCGGCGGCAACCGGGCGGCTCAGGTAGAAGCCCTGACTCATGTCGCAACCCCAGTGTTGCAGAAGTTGCCAGCTGTTGAGGTTTTCTATGCCCTCGGCCACGACCTTTAGTCCGAGGCCATGGGCCATATCAATGGTGGAGCGGACAATCAGCTGGTCCTGGGGTTCGGAATCCAGCTTGAGTACAAACGATTTGTCGATTTTCAGTTCCTGAACGGGCAGCTTACGCAGCTGGGACAGTGAGGAATAGCCGGTACCAAAATCATCCACCGATAAGGTCACACCCAGGGCTCGGAGTCTGTTAAGCGTCACCATCGCCTTTTCCGGATCTTCCATCAGGGCGCTTTCAGTCACTTCCAGCGTTATCCGTTCGAGTTCGTGATGCCAGTCATGAAAGGTTTCGGAAATATGCCGGGTCAGATCCGGCCAGGTCAGGTCCATGGCCGACAGATTAATGGCTACGCCCGCGTCGATGCCTTGCTGATGCCACTGACGGGCATCACTGGCAACCCGTTGCAGGATATGGGCAGTCAGATCGTGGATTTGCCCCGATTGTTCGGCAAGAAAGATGAGTTCTTCGGGAGAAACGAAGCCCAGTTCCGGGTGAATCCAGCGAACCAGGGCTTCCACCTGCACCAGTTTGCCGGTGTGACTGTTCAGCTTGGGCTGGTAGTTCATGTGCAATCCGTTGTTCAGGATGGCTGTATGCAGATCGGCAACGAGCTTCAGTTCTCTCAGGTGACTCTCGTCCTGTCCTGGTTGGTAGCGGGTAAAAGGCTCGGAAAGTGCCTCTGCCTTCTCGAAAGTCAGGTTGAGCCTGCGGCGCAGGGCGTTAGTGTCTGAGGCATCCTCCGGTAGCTCCATGGTGACCATCGTGACCCGCAGGGAGAAAGGGCTCTGGTCGACCAGTAACGGAGACTCAATGAGGTCATGCAACTGCCGGATCCTGTGGTTGCGTCTCTCAGGGGACAGCAACGGAAGGAGGGCCAGGAATTCACCGCCGCCGGTGCGGGCCAGGACTCTGGCATCCGGAAGCTCCTGCTGCAACCGATTCGATATACCAATAAGTACCTTGTCACCGAACTCCAGGCCAAGGGTGTCGTTGATGTCGGAAAGGTCGTTCAGCTGGATACCCAGCAGGGTGCCCTGCCCGTTTTCTTCGAACAGCTCGGAGGCGGCCTGCATCAATGCATTTCTGTTACCCAGTCCGGTAACCTCATCGTGGGTGGCCGCATAGCGGATCTGTGCCTCACGTTCCCGCAGGCCCAACAGCATATCCCTCAGGGCATTCCGGAGCTCGGTCAGTTCGCCGCCAGCCCGGATGGCAGGTGGTGCGGGAGTATCGCCCTCTCCGATAGCGCGCGCATAATCCGCCAGTTGCAACACCGGGCGCCCCAGATTTCGGGCGATGACCAGTGCCAGCACAATGGCGAAGATCAGGATGGCGGCTACCAGCAGCGCGATTTCCACAGCGCGCTTGTAATAACTTTTCAGTGTGGCATCACGGCTGATCAGCAACACAGCCTGAACAGCTGCAGGATCAGATTCGCCAAGATTTTTAATGCGGGTGAAATAGCCGGCGCTTTCGATGAAATTTGCGTTGGCGGGTGCCCTGGCCAACTCCGTTTCCAGACTGTCATCAATACTGGTGGTAGCGGCAAAACTGCTCAGCTCGCCAGTCTGTTCTGACCGCGCCCGGAAGATCACCGATGTCCCGCTGAGCCGGGCGATCACGTCTGCCAGAGCCTGGTCCATAGCAAACCCGGTTACCAGCCAGGCCCTTAGTCCGGGTGCCTCGATCGGAATGACAAGAACTTCGTAGCCCCTGCCTTCGATTGCCTGCAGTGTACGGGTGAAGCCATTGCGGCGGGCGTTGCTCAGTTGTTCTTGTGGAATTTCAGGAAGGGGGCGCTGCAAGGTTGAGGCAAGTGGCTCACCCTGGCTGTCTAGCAACAACGAAAAATCGGCATTAACCCTGCCGCTGTGATTTTCCAGAGCGCTGTCGATGGTGGCCGGATCGCGGCTGGCAATGGCCGAGCGGAACCCGAAATCCTGCACCACGACATCCAGCCGGGACAATTCCAGATCGGTGCGTCGATCAATGACTTCGTTGGTGAGTCGTTCCCCGATGGTCAACTGTTCCAGTGCCCGACTTTTCTCATCTTCGAACAGGTAAACCATCAACAGGGCAACGATCACCAGACTGACCAGAGCCACCAGTGAGATCATTGCCGTAATGAGTCGGCCGCGGAAGCCCAGTCGGGACGCTGAGGCCATTAAAGCTCCCGGAAACGTTGCTGGAGACGGTCCAGCGGGCTATCGGCCGCGGGTTCGGGTTCCAGGTCGAGGGTTACGACCGCTGACTGACTGCGCTCGATCTCACGGAGCACGGGGCGGGTATTGTCCTCCAGTCGCGGATGCCAGATCTCTAACACCAAACGGTCCTGGCTGCCTTCTGAACCCTGGGGGTCGATGTTAAGGGTAACCTGTCCGGAGGCATTGGTCTGTCCTGTGGCAGCGGTGTCGGTGACTACAACAAATCCCTGCATATGGTCGTGAATGTTGCAGCCCAACTCGACGATGCCCGGTTTGTCAAAAACGATGGGTGCCGCCGGGCGGTCGGCATACAGCTCAATGTTGAAGGGCTTGGCCGGAGAGAATGAATAGACGTGGTGCTGGGTATTGTCGCGGTTCGGGAAATCCACGCTGGAACCGACTGGAATGACCAGTACCCGTGGATGGAAGGCGCGATTTTTCTGATAAATTTCGGCAGAAACCGGGGCTGCCCGCCGGGTACTTTCCACAGAAACCACGGCATTCTCCACGGGCTCGTTGTTGCCGTTCAGGAGAACGGTGACTGACAGTTCATACGCGTTGGCAATCACCGGCACGGCGGAAATGAGCAGGGCCGCCATTACTGCAACTACTGATGTCTTCATCAATCCTCTGAAACTTTCAGGTCAGGCTGGAACCGAGCGACAATCGGATGTGGTTTCGCACCAGCAGATTTTCCCAGTATTGCCGCATCCAGTCCCAGGCGGCGTTGTTGACCTGCTCGACGAACGGGTCGAGGTTCAGCTCGTAGTAATCTGGTGTGCCTGCGATCTGCAACAAGGTTACGGTTATCGAATCGTCCAGTTCATTGGCGAACGGTTCTCCAATCAGCTGGTGAGCCAGCAGATTAGCACGAGTCGCCTCTATATCCACCAGTTCGCTGGCACGGGTATAGCGGTTATTTTCGTACATTTCCTCCATCAGTCGGTGGCACAGATACGCCCGTATCAGCAATCCATCCAGGCCGTCATAGCGCACCAGAAGCACTGACGGCTGGGTGAAGTAACGGATGGCGGCATCGACAAACGGCTCGAACAGGTCGGCTTTATTGGCTTGCCGGGCACAGGCTTCGACACACTCGATGAGCCTTGGTGCCATTTCGATGTATTCAACCACGAACTGGAACAGGGAGGTGGTCGGCTGGTAACCCTCAATGGTAACCACAGACGGCAGCGCGGCGGCTTTGTCATGCAGTTGCCGAAGGAAGGTGCCGGAGCGGGCTTCCTTGCGCCGCGCCTGGTCAATAATCTCTAGGACTACCTGTGGTGTCATTTCAGGAGAAGCCGATGTCTGAACGAATTGAGGTCGCAAGGCGCCTCCCGCTGTTAGCAACTTTTCGCAACGAGTACCTGGGCAGGAGAGGATGGCTGGCTACCACATCGTGCCTGCCTGTCCAGACAAGTGTAGCCGAGATTTTCCGGGTTGCTTTTGCACCACGGCGAAAATACCTGGCCGTAATGTTACAGATTGAATCTGTGTCATTGGCTTTGAAACCACCGGCCGTTCCTGGTGTGGGACCAGCATAGCCAGCCCATGCTGAGTGCCCGCGCCACCATCAGAGAGATCAGAGCGAACCATAGGCCGTGATTTCCCCAGCCTTGCGTCAACCACCACACCGGAGCAAAGACGGCCAGGGCCGAGAACAGCATGGTGTTCTGCATGTCCCGGGTGCGGGTGGCACCGATAAAAACACCGTCAAGCAGGAAGCCCCAGACTGCGGCGAACGGCAACAGCCATAACCAGGGCAGGTATATCCAGGCGGTGGTTCGGACTTCTTCGATACCAGTGAGCAGGGCAATCAACCAGTGTCCAACAGCAACGAACAGGATGGTGAGCAGCAGGGCACCCCAGAGCGACCACCTCAGGGCACTGCGAAAGACCACACGGAACATGCGCCGGCTGCCTTTGCCAATGGCTTCGCCAATCAGTGCTTCGGCGGCATTCGCGAAGCCGTCCAGGGCATTGGAAATCAGCAGCAGGAAAGTGATCAGAACCGCATTGGCGGCAAGGATCGTATCACCCTGACGGGCACCCTGGGCGGTGAAGAACGCCAGCACCAGCAGCAAGGCGATGGTGCGAACCATGATGTAGCGGTTAACCCGGAGGATTTTCAGGTAATCCTCCAACGTGCCGAACAGGGCCCGGGTCAGTGACTGACCCTCAGGCATCCGCCGCAACACGATCAGAAAACCGATAGTGGCCGCGCCGTATTCGGCAATCACGGTGGCGATAGCGACGCCGCGGCTGTTCCAGCCAAGCACGGTGACAAACAGAATATCCAGCACGATATTCAGACCGTTCGCCACAATCAGCATGATCATCGGTCCCTTTGGGTACTGGGTGCCTATCAGCCAGCCTACCAGGGTGTACTGGCACAATACTGCCGGAGCACTCCAGATCCGGATAGCGGCGTATTCCGCCGCCAGCTCCGTTACCCCCTCACTGGGGTTCATCAGGGACAGACCTGTGCGGATCATGGGCTGATGAAACATGATCAGCAGCACGCCGATACCGGTCGCCAGCAGCACTGACCGAAGCAGCAGAGCCACCTGGTTGAAGCTGTCCCGCTTGCCCCATGCCTGTGCCGCCAGGCCAGTTGTACCCATGCGCATGAACCCGAAGGTCCAGTAAAGAATGCTGAACAGATTGGCACCCACGGCCACTGCGCCAAGGTACTCGGGGCTGTCCAGATGTCCGAGCACGGCGGTATCCACCAGTCCCAGCAGAGGAACGGTGAGGTTGGTCAGCATCAGTGGCCAGGCCAGGGCCCAGAGGCGCCGGTCAGTGGCCTGCAAGTTAAAAGCCATATTCTTTCTGATTCTTAAAATCCTGTGATTAGCTTTTTTAGATTTAACCGATTTTTTAGTCTTTTTATGATCTGTGTCTATACTCGGGTTTGAGGTATCCGTAAGCAGGCTTCCATTCTGGTTTTTCCGGTGTATGCGAGCGCCAGAAAAATCAGTTGGATAACGCAAAATCCGACAAGAATAACACTCTGTGGAGACACAGTATGCGCGTGCACGCTCAGCGGGCAGGTGCCCTTTTAGGCGGTCTGATGTTCCCCGCCTGGTCCATGGCGGACTGGACACTGAACATGACCCCGGGGGTGACCGGCACCAGTAACGAAATATTCAGCCTTCACATGACCATACTCTGGATCTGCGTTGTCATTGGCATCGTGGTGTTCGGGATAATGTTCTGGTCTATCTTTGCCCACCGAAAATCCCAGGGCGCCAAACCTGCAAACTTCCACGAGAACACCCTGGTCGAAATTCTCTGGACCATCATACCTCTTGTCATCCTCGTTGTTATGGCAATTCCTGCCACTGCGACTCTGGTCGACATGTATGACACCACAGAATCCGAGGTGGACATCAAGGTCACCGGGTATCAATGGAAGTGGCAATACGAATACATCAATGAAGATTTTGGCTACTTCTCCAATCTGGCAACGCCCAGGGAGCAGATCGACAATCGTCAGGCGAAAGGTGAAAACTACCTCCTGGAAGTGGACAACCCGCTGGTGATTCCTGTGGGTAAAAAGGTTCGCTTCCTGCTGACGGCCAATGATGTTATCCACTCCTGGTGGGTACCGGATTTTGGCGTCAAGAAGGATGCCATTCCGGGCTTCATCAACGAGACCTGGACCCGGGTCGACAAGCCCGGCATTTACCGCGGGCAGTGCACCGAGTTATGCGGCAAGGATCATGGCTTCATGCCGGTAGTCGTCGAGGCAGTTCCCGAGGAGGAATACAACGCCTGGGTCGCCGAAAAGAAAGAGGCTGCCGAGCGCGAGCGCGAGTTGACTCAGAAAGACTGGACCATGGCTGAGCTGATGGAACGAGGCGAGAAAGCCTATCAGACTGCCTGCGCGGCCTGTCACCAGGCGGATGGCAGTGGTGCACCACCCGCGTTCCCGGCACTGAAAGGAAGTCCGATTGCCACCGGGGACATGGCTGCCCACATCGACATCGTGGTTAACGGCGTTTCCGGTACGGCCATGCAGGCCTTCGGTGGCCAGCTCAGCGAAGTGGACCTGGCCGCGGTGATTACCTACGAGCGCAATGCCTGGGGTAACAACACGGGTGAAATGGTCACTCCGAAAGAAATTTTTGATTACAAGAACCAGCAGTAATCAACGCCAGATAACAGATATCACCAGCCACAATAAATGGCGGTAACGGGGGTTTTCATGAGTGCGGTTGCAGATACCCACGCCCAGGATCATCATCACGGCCCGGCCAAAGGCTTCAGCCGCTGGCTGTTGACCACAAACCACAAAGATATCGGGACGATGTACCTGATATTCAGCTTCGCCATGTTCCTGTTGGGCGGAACCATGGCCATGGTTATCCGGGCAGAGCTGTTCCAGCCAGGGCTGCAGATTGTGCAGCCGGAATTCTTCAACCAGATGACCACCATGCATGGCCTGATCATGGTCTTTGGTGCGGTCATGCCGGCTTTTGTCGGGCTTGCCAACTGGATGTTGCCGCTGATGATCGGCGCGCCGGATATGGCGTTGCCGCGGATGAACAACTGGAGTTTCTGGCTGCTGCCCTGCGCCTTCCTGATCCTGGTTTCCACCCTTTTCATGGAAGGAGGTGCACCTAACTTTGGCTGGACCTTCTACGCGCCCCTATCCACCACGTACGGACCGCCCAGTACCACCTTCTTCATCTTTGCTGTCCACATCATGGGTATCTCCTCGATCATGGGCGCCATTAACGTGATCGCTACTATTCTGAACCTGCGGGCGCCGGGCATGACTCTGATGAAGATGCCCCTGTTCGTCTGGACCTGGCTGATCACCGCGTTCCTGCTGATTGCGGTCATGCCGGTGTTGGCCGGCGTTGTGACCATGATGCTGATGGACATCAACTTCGGCACCAGCTTCTTCGACGCATCCGGCGGCGGGGATCCTGTTCTGTTCCAGCACGTGTTCTGGTTCTTTGGCCATCCCGAGGTCTACATCATGATCTTGCCGGCGTTCGGGGCAGTATCCCACATCATTCCGGCTTTCTCCCGCAAGCCCCTGTTCGGCTATGCCTCCATGGTCTATGCGGTGGGTGCTATCGCCCTGCTGTCTTTCGTAGTCTGGGCTCACCACATGTTTACGGTGGGTATTCCCATCGTGGGCCAACTGTTTTTCATGTACGCCACAATGTTGATTGCGGTCCCCACCGGGGTGAAAGTGTTTAACTGGGTGGCCACAATGTTCCGGGGTTCCCTCACCTTTGAGGCACCGATGCTGTTCGCAGTGGCGTTCGTCATCCTGTTTACCATCGGTGGTTTCTCTGGCCTGATGCTGGCCATTGCGCCGGCTGATTTCCAGTACCACGACACTTACTTTGTGGTTGCTCACTTCCACTACGTGCTGGTACCGGGTGCCATCTTCGGGATCTTTGCTTCAGCCTACTTCTGGTTGCCCAAATGGACAGGCCACATGTACGACGAAACCCTGGCCAAGACCCATTTCTGGCTGTCGTTTATCGGTATGAACCTGGCGTTCTTCCCGATGCACTTCCTGGGTCTGGCCGGAATGCCGCGCCGGATTCCCGATTACGCGCTGCAGTTTGCTGATTTCAACATGGTTTCCAGCATTGGTGCCTTCATGTTTGGTGCCACCCAGCTGTTATTCCTGCTCATCGTGGTCAAGTGCGTCAAAGGCGGCAAGAACGCTGCCGCCAAACCTTGGGACGGTGCGGAAGGCCTGGAGTGGACGGTGCCGTCACCAGCGCCTTATCACACCTTTGCCACGCCACCGGAAGTGAAATAATCGGAGGCTGGGGCCATGGCTGAAGAGCAGGCAAACAGGTCAGAAACACCGCGCAGTAATGCGCGGGTCGTTGCCTGGTGCATGGCCGGTGTGGTCGGCATGTTTGCCTTTGGCTTTGCCATGGTGCCTTTGTACGACGTGTTCTGCGAGATTACCGGAATCAACGGCAAGACCGGGGGACGGTATGAGAGCGTCGAGGTCGCCGAAGTGGACACGAGCCGGACAGTGAAGGTCCAATTCCTGGCCTCCAATGGGCCGGGGATGACCTGGACGTTTCGCCCGGTCGTGCGCTCTGTGGATGTGCACCCGGGCGAGCCGGTAACGGTGAATTTTTACGCCGAGAACGCGACGACCGAGGCTATGGTCGGGCAGGCCGTACCAAGCCTGTCGCCTTCGGAAGGCACTCTGTACTTCCATAAAACCGAGTGTTTCTGTTTCAACCAACAGCCTCTCGATGCAGGTGAGAGTACCGAGATGCCTCTGATCTTTATCGTCGACAGGGACCTCCCGGAGCACATCACCAAACTCACGCTCTCCTACACATTGTACGACCAGGGCAAGCAGCCAGCGGTATCAGACAACTCCATCAGAGTGACAACAACAATCGATAACGGATAAGCCATCGGAGACTGTCATGGCGGATAACCAGACCTACTACGTTCCGGAACAGAGCAAATGGCCCATCATTGCGACCGTCGGCCTCGGGGTAACCCTGTACGGGGTGGCGTCGATCATGGTCAATGGCAAGCAAGGTGAAAGCACTACCGGCGCCTGGATCATGTTCATGATCGGCGCTGTGATCATGGCTTACATGTTGTTTGGCTGGTTTGGCAACGTGATCAGGGAGAGTCGGGCAGGGCTCTACAGCGATCAGATGGACCGGTCGTTCCGCTGGGGTATGAGCTGGTTCATTTTCTCGGAGGTGATGTTTTTTGCCGCTTTCTTCGGGGCGCTGTTCTACATCCGGATGTTTGCGGTGCCCTGGCTAGGTGGCGAGGGTGACAGGGGTTCCTCCAATATGCTTTGGGAGGGCTTTCAATCGAGCTGGCCCCTGATCAATAACCCGAGTCCGGAGGCCTATCCCGGACCGAAAGAGGTTATCAGTGCCTGGGGCCTGCCGCTCATGAACACCATCTTGCTGGTAACCTCCTCTTTTACCATCACCGTTGCTCACCATGCGCTCAAGGCGGGAAACCGCGCGAAAACCAAACTCTGGCTGGGCGCTACCATTGCGCTGGCAGTCGTATTCGTTTTTGTTCAGGGCTACGAATACATGCACGCCTACCAGGATCTGGATCTTAAGCTGAGTTCTGGAATTTATGGCAGCACCTTCTTCATGCTGACCGGCTTTCACGGGGCTCACGTGATTCTGGGATCGTTGATGTTGATTATCATGCTGGTCCGTATCAGGAAAGGGCATTTCACGGCCGATAACCACTTCGGTTTTGAAGCGGCGGCCTGGTATTGGCATTTTGTGGACGTGGTCTGGCTGGGCCTGTTCGTGTTCGTCTACATAATCTGATCGGGATCAGGGCGTCGGATTCAATGTCAGGGCGCCCTGCCATAATGCGATCAGAATTACCGCCAGGAGCAGTATGCTGAGTGTCACCCGGATCGCCAGGGAGTTCACCACCCGATTGGTTTTTCCGCCATCCTTGATGAGAAAGAACAGGCCACTGAACAGGCTCACCACAACGGCAAGCATCAAAAAAACGATAACGGCCTTGAGCATCGAATTTCCTGTTGTTATTGGTGTTGGCAATAATGTACGGAACGGACTGTCTTCCGGACTCGCTGAGGTCACTATAGCAGAGCATGTCTGATTCGCAGCCCAAACACCGCCAATGGCAGTTTGACTGGCGGTTGCTGGTTTTCAGTGGTGTTTTCCTGCCGGTGCTTGTCAGTCTGGGTGTATGGCAGCTGAACAGGGCGGACGAAAAGCAGGTTCTGCTGGATCAGTGGCAGCAGGAGGCTGAAGAGTTGGCATGGCCGGAACTGGTGGTCGGAGACCTGACCCCCGGACGGCCCGTAACCCTGACCGGCCTTTATGGAAGCCGGAACTGGCTGCTGGACAACCGCACCCGTGATGGCGTTCCCGGCTATGAAGTGCTTACTGAGTTCCGCCCCCTGGAGGGCCCTCCGCTACTGGTGAATCGGGGTTGGGTGCAGGCGCCGAGGACCCGGGACCAGCTCCCGGATATAGAAACTCCAGAGGGCATTTTCACCCTCGAGGGGCGGATCAGTGATTACCCGGTACCCCCGGTACTGGTGGATCAGCCACCGGCAGGTGGGCAATGGCCACGACGAGTTCAGAGTCTTTCCGAGCAGGCGGCACGGCAGGAGATCCCGGGGCTTCCTGACAGAATTGTGCGACTTTCCGGTGAGCGTCAGCCGGGCGCCTACCGGGCAGACTGGGAACTGGACCTGATGGGGCCACAAACCCATTACGGATATGCCACGCAATGGTTTGCGCTGGCCGTGGCGCTGACTATATTGACTATAGTGGCGAGTTACCGAAAGACAGGAGCCAATAATGACAATGACAATGGCTAACCGGATATCCGACCAGGAACAGAACGAAGGGCCTACTCCGGAACAAGCCCGTCGTGGCCGCAGGACTGCGTTCCTGCTGTTTGCGCTGGGCTTTGGTCCGATGATCGTGGCAACCATCATGTTTTATACCGGCTGGCTGAACCCTGCCGGACACACCAACAACGGCGTTCTGCTCCAGCCGGTTGTCCCGGTCTCTTCGCTGAGCCTTGAAACCTCCTCTGGCACTCCTCTGGCTGAACGTTTCGGTCCGGAACAAACGGACCCGGACTGGCTGTTGCTGGTTACTGCCGGCCAGTGTGGAAGCCAATGTGAAGAGCTGCTCTATCTGGCCAGACAGGTAAATATTGCCCTTGGCAAGAACGCTAATCGCGTTTCACGGGCAGCAGTGCTGGCTGGCGTCCCTGATGACCTGAAGGCACGTTGGTCATCACAATACAGTTCCATGGAACGTCTTGTCCCGGCGATGGGGGCAGAGCCTTCCTGGCCGGCTGGAATCAGTCCGCAATCGGAGCCCCGTATCCTGCTGGTAGACCCGTTCGGCAATATCCTGATGCATTATGGTTCCGAGCATACCGGCAAGGATATGCTCGAAGATCTCAAACATCTGCTCAAATTGTCACAGATCGGTTAATGGTCGGAGCGGAGAGTCAGCCTTGAACCAGTCGTCCCCTTTATCATCCCTGGCGGCCCGTAAGATGGCCAAATGGGCCACGTTCGCCGTCCTGCTGGCGGTTGTTGTCATCATGCTGGGTGCCTGGACCCGTCTGGTGCATGCCGGGCTGGGGTGTCCTGACTGGCCCGGGTGTTACGGCTTTCTGACTGTACCCCAGAGCGAATCCAACATCGCCATCGCAAACGCCCGCTTCCCGGATACACCGGTGGATGTGCAGAAAGGCTGGCCGGAAATGATCCATCGCTATGCCGCAGGGACCCTGGGGCTGGTGGTATTCGGGCTGGCGACGTTTGCGATCCGCAACCGGCGCCAGGGTGTGCCGGTAAAGCTGCCGCTGTTTATCGCCGGATTCATCATTCTCCAGGGAGCCTTCGGCATGTGGACGGTGACCCTGAAACTGTGGCCACAGGTGGTGGCACTGCACCTGCTCGGCGGGTTTACGACCCTGAGTCTGCTGACTCTGCTGACCTTCAGGTTGCGACGGCAAGCCAGGCAGAAACAGGATAGGGAGTCACCGCCATCGACCGCACTGGCCGGATTTCGGCCTTGGCTGTATGGCGGCCTTTTGCTGGTAATAATGCAGATTGCACTGGGGGCCTGGACAGCGGCGAATTACGCAGCCGTTGCCTGCACTGATCTGCCGACCTGCCAGGGCCAGTGGTGGCCCGAGGGTATGGATTTCCGGCACGGCTTTGATGTAACCCAGCATGTGGGCCCCAACTACCTCGGTGGCCAGCTGACGGCGGACGGGCGGGTGGCTATTCACGTTACCCACAGGCTAGGTGCCATGGTGGTGCTGATCTATTTTGCGGCCCTGCTGACGATGATGTGGCGGCGGCGGAGGGATTCGGGCCTGGACAACGCCATTCGCCTGGTGGCCGTCGTGCTAAGCGCCCAGATCCTGCTGGGGCTCGCCAATGTGATTTTCCATATTCCCCTGTCCATTGCCGTGGTCCACAACGCCATGGGCGCGGGACTTCTATTGTCAGTGATTCATTTGATCTGGCAGCATCAACTGTTACCGAAGACACAGACCGCCAGAGCAACACACACAACAACAATGAACCAGGAGGTGACGGTATGAGCGAGCACGTGGAAGCACTGCCGGCCCAGGCAATTGCGAGCGATTCCAGAACAACCATTTCCTGGCGTGACTTCCTGGAGCTGACCAAGCCCCGGGTGGTTGCGCTGATGATCCTTACCTCGGTGATCGGTATGTTGCTGGCTGCACCAGGGGTGCCCGGCTGGGGTGTTCTGCTGTGGGGTAACCTCGGCATAGCCCTGTTGGCCGGTGCTGCGGCTGTAGTCAATCATGTGGTGGATCAGAAGATTGACACGGTCATGGCCCGGACCCGCAAGCGGCCAGTGGCCACGGGCAAGATCTCGCCTCTGGACGCAATACTGTTTGCGAGCATTCTGGCGTGTGTCGGTATGGCTGTGTTGATGTGGCAGGTAAATCACCTTACTGCCTGGCTGACTCTGGCGTCCCTGGTTGGCTATGCCGGTGTCTATACCCTGTTCCTAAAACGGGCCACGCCGCAGAACATCACCATAGGCGGACTCGCCGGCGCCATGCCGCCACTCCTTGGCTGGACGGCCGTGACCGGCCAGGTTGAAGGGCATGCGCTGCTTCTTGTGCTGATCATCTTCGCCTGGACGCCACCGCATTTCTGGGCCCTGGCAATCCACCGCAAGGAAGAGTACGCCAAGGCGGGCATTCCGATGTTACCGGTGACCCATGGCAACAAGTTCACCGAGTTGCATATCCTGCTCTACACACTGATGTTGCTGGCAGTCAGCCTGCTACCTTTTGTCACAGGCATGTCTGGCGGTATCTACCTGGTGGGCGCTTTGGCCCTTGGCCTGCGTTTCCTGCAGTACGCCATTCGGCTCCTGAAAGGGGATGACCGGCGGGTGGCCCTGAATACCTTCAAGTATTCCATCACTTACCTCATGGCGCTGTTTGTGGTATTGCTTGTGGATCATTTTGTATTCTTCTGAGTCAGACATTGTGCTGACGCAGGCGGGGATGGCTTTCCGAAACACGCTGTAAATACGTCCGTGTACGCTCGGCTCCGCACGGTTCCGGAAAGCCATCTCCGCCTGCTTGTCTGACCATTGAATTGGACGATCCATGAAAACTTCCAGCTCTGTTCGCCTTACCCTGTTCTGTCTGCTTTTAATCGTCGTTCTGATCTTCGGACTGGTTGTCGGCCGCCAGGTGTTTCTGGTGGGTAACGAGGAGCCGATTCCGGCGCCGGAGCTGACGGAATTCAACACCTATGTGTATGACGAGCCACGCAAACTGACGGAGTTCACGCTGACGGATGAAAATGGTGAAACAGTCACCCGTGAGAACCTGAGGGGCCGCTGGACCTTTGCGTTTGTCGGCTACACCAACTGTCCGGATATTTGCCCGGCGGCCATGGCCAATTTGCGCCAGACCGACAAGCTGTTGTCGAAGGAATTGCCTCAGCCGGACTATCTTCTGGTCAGTGCCGATCCGGAACACGACACGCCGGAGCAGCTCAAAGCCTATACCGGTTTCTTTGGTGACAACTTCCATGGCCTGACCGGCGATCTCGGCACTCTGCGGGAACTGGCCAAGAGCCTGAACGCCGTGTTTGTCCACCGGGAAGTCGACGGTGAGTTGCTGGTGGACCATAGTGGCCACTTCGCTCTGCTGAATCCGGACGGCGAACTTGCTGCGGTGATCCAGCCGCCCCATAATCCGCACAACCTGGCTGAGGCCTTCGAGCGGATATACCAGTGGGCGAAGGCCAATCGTGACCGGGTGAGTTCCTGACGCCTCAAAAACCCGGAACCTGATGCTCCCGATCGACACCATTCTTCCAGAGCTGAAAAAGGTTCTGGAACATAACAGTACCTTGCTATTGCAGGCTCCTCCGGGTGCCGGCAAAACCACCCGTGTTCCCCTCGCCCTTCTGGATGCGCCCTGGCGCGGCGACGGCAAGATTCTGATGCTGGAGCCCCGCCGCCTGGCGGCCCGATCGGCATCCCGGTATATGGCCGGGCAACTGAACGAGAAGCCTGGTCAGACTGTGGGCTATCGCACCCGGCTGGACACCCGGATTTCCGGCGCCACCCGCATTGAAGTGGTGACCGAAGGCATCCTGACCCGGTTGATCCAGGCTGACCCGATGCTGGAGGACTACGCCGCAGTCATCTTTGATGAATTCCACGAGCGTTCCCTTTCGGCCGATCTGGGCCTTGCCCTGGTGCGGGAATCGCAGCAGGCGTTGCGGGAGGATCTGCGTCTGCTGGTCATGTCCGCAACCCTGGATACTGCGCCCATCGCGAAGGTGCTTGGAGATATCCCCGTCGTTACCAGCGAGGGGCGGGCGTTCCCGGTGGCTGTTCAGTATCGGCCGTCGCCACGCAATGGTCGGGTGATGGATCAAGTCACGTCGGTGATTCAGGAGGCCCTTCGGGATCAAACCGGCTCCCTGCTGGTGTTTCTGCCCGGTGCCGGTGAAATACGCCGGGTTGAACAGCAGCTCCGGGGAAACCTGCCGAACAATGTGATGATTGCACCACTCTACGGCAATCTGAAATCGGAGCAGCAGGACCAGGCAAT
>AZIK01006601.1_pt1 | contig 17535 bp, 16 predicted proteins | sample 359131 | NCBI WGS metagenome assembly AZIK01 (sample SAMN02429715, study PRJNA222663) | marine sediment metagenome | biome: Sediment sample; isolation source: enrichment culture of sample MGS-ANC(AMM) from oil contaminated site at the... | place: Italy: Ancona | collected 2012-02-14 | depth 6 m m | reverse complement strand
GTGAAGCATGACACGCCATGACATCTGCCTCTACTCGGTACCGATGATCGCGCGCATCTGGAACGTGGTGGATGACTTTGACCGCAAGGGGCTAGGAAACGAGGTCAACTTCTCACTGCCCGCTGAACGTGGGGCTGAGCGGAACAGTATCCCCTCATAAGGGCTGTTTTTCTTTGAGGCATCGAATATCACCGCAGGAAAGTCCGCTTCTTCTCCACCATCGAACTGGTCAACGCCCTCGAACAGGAAAAGGCCAAGGGCAAGGCCGGACAGATCGCAGAAGGCCTGACCAAGCTCGACCTCTTGATCCTGGACGAGCTGGGGTACCTGCCCTTCAGCGCCTCGGGCGGGGCCATGCTATTCCATCTCTTGAGCAAGCTCTACGAGCGCACCAGTGTCGTGATCACCACCAACCTCAGCTTCAGCGAATGGGCCACGGTCTTTGGTGACGCCAAAATGACCACAGCCTTGCTCGACCGCCTCACCCACCGTTGCCACATCTTGGAGTCCGGAAACGATAGCTTCCGCTTCAAGGCAAGTTCAGCCGCCGCAGCACAAAAAAAGAAGGAGACAAACCCGCACTTGACCCCAGCATGAACCAATATCCATAATCAGAGGTGGCTCACTTCTCGGTGAAAAAACCGGCTCACTTCTGGATGAAAATCAACAACTTCCCCGCTGAACATTGGAAGCACATCCGCACAACCAATCCCATCGAAAGCATCTTCGCCACGGTGCGGCATCGCACCGGCAAAACCAAGGGCTGCCTCAGCCGCAAAACCGGGCTCGCCATGGCCTTCAAGCTGATGGTGTCAGCCCAGACAAAATGGCGTAAACTCGATGGTGCCAACCGCATGCCTGAAATCATCGAAGGGATTGAATTCAAGGACGGGATCAAGCAACTTCAAAACACCGCCTGATCACGCCGTCACCAACTTTCGGGCATAGCTCTCCGATCTCTGGTCCCATCTCGATCGGCTGGATGCCGTGCGCGATCTCAACATGACCCTGACGCTTCCCAAAGGCGTAGACGCCAACTATGGCCCCTTGGATGACATCGCGGAGGGAAAAATCAACACACGCATCATTATTGAAAACTGGGAAGATCTCATCCGCCTTGCTGGCTCTCTGAGGCTCGGCCACCTGAAAGCAGAGAACGTCATGCGCATCCTGCAGGTGCGAGATCGGCCGACCACCCTCGCAAAGGCCCTCGTCCAACTCGGACGCCTGATCAAAACGCTGCATATCCTGAACTATGTCGATGATGCAGAGCTCCGCAGGCGTATCCTGATCCAGCTGAACCGGCAGGAATTCCGACATAAGCTTGCGCGGAAAATTTACCACGGAGATCGTGGCGAGGTCCGCAACGCTTTGCGGCAGGGTCAAGAAGAACAACTCGGCGCGCTTGGTCTGATCCTCTATGCCGTGACCCATTGGAATGCAATCTACATGCAGGAAGCTATCGCACAGATCCAAGCACAGGGCACGACGGTCTCGCCCACCGATATAGTCCGCATGTCTCCCGTACTCTGGCGGCATATCAACTTCCTCGGGCGTTACGAAATCGCCCTGCCAGAAAGTGTCGCTCAGGGCGGGCTAAGACCTCTCCGCAATCCTAGTTCCGAATGGGACTTTTGAAAAGAAAATTCCGCCCTTATGAGGGGATACTGTTCCGCTCAGCCCCACGTCCCAAATTCGGGGGGATTACCGTCTACCGTGATCGAAGCACAAAAATAAGCTGGACTTAGCCATGGCATCTCACTTGAGAGCCGGGCGTCAGGCCCATGACAAGGTTGGCAATGCTGCGCGCGTCTATGCCATAATGACGATAGAGGTCGCCGATTGTACCGGTCTGGCCGAAATTCTCGACACCAAGCGAGATGGCGCGATGGCCTTTGACGGAACCCAGCCATGCCAGCGTTGCCGGGTGCCCGTCGATGACCGTTACCATCACGCAATGTGGCGGCAGTTGCGCGAACAGCCGTTCAACAGGTGACAGGGCTTGCGCGTACCCGTGCGCCCGTGCCCGTTGCGCTGCGGTCCAACCCGAATTCAGGCGGTCAGCCGATGTTACAGCCAGAACCGCAACATCCCGGCGGTTTTCGCCAAGAATGGCAGCCGCCGAAATTGCCTCGGGTGCGATGACGCCTTGATAGGCGATGACCACTTCGCAATTCGGCCCTGGCTTGCGCAGCCAATAGGCGCCGTCGATGGCCCCTTGCCGGAAGGCGTCGTCGTGACGCTTGCCGGGCTGCTCAAGCGAGTTCGTCGATAGGCGCAGATAGACAGACCCGCCGGCCTCATCCCGAAGCCAGGTGCGTTCGTCCGGATGAGCTTCGCCATCCCTTTGCAGATAGTCGAGCGCCCAGGCCATGATGACAGCCAGTTCGTCGGCAAAGGCGGGTTCGAAGGCCGCCAGTCCATCCTGCGCCATGCCGATCAGCGGCGTGCCGATGGATTGGTGCGCCCCGCCTTCCGGAGCCAGCGTGACGCCGGACGGAGTGCCAACAATCATGAAGCGGGCATCCTGATAGCAGGCATAGTTCAGTGCATCGAGGCCGCGACAAACGAAAGGATCATAGACCGTTCCAATTGGAATCAGCCGCTTGCCGAACAGGCTGTGCGACAAGCCCGCCGCTGCCAGCAGGAGAAACAGGTTCATTTCCGCGATGCCGAGTTCGATATGCTGCCCTTCCGGCGTGAACTCCCATTTCGCGGTCGAAGGGATGCGATGTTCGGAGAAAGTGTCCGTCTCCGCCTTGCGCGCAAACAGCTTGCGCCGGTTGACCCAGGGTCCCAGACTGGTCGTACCCGTCACATCCGGCGATGTGGTGACGATCCGCGCGGCCAGTTCGCTGTTGCCCTTTGACAAGTCATCGAGGATCTTTCCGAAGGCCATCTGGGTGGAAATCTCGCGGTCGATTGAAATCTCGATGGCGGGCACCGGCAGTTTCGCATCGTGATGGCGTCGGTGGCCCTTGCTGAAAAAGGGCGCCTTGTCCAGATAGCTCTGGAACGCCTCGGGGTCCGTTATGGTGGCGAACTTGTCCCACTCCTGGCCGATGGGCACGCCCATATGGCGCTGCCAGCTTTCAAACTGGCTTTTGGTCATCAAACCGCCGTGGTTGTCCTTATGGCCCGCAATCGGCGTGCCCCAGCCCTTGACCGTATAGGCCAGAAAACAGACCGGGCGATCATGGTCGATGGCGGCAAAGGTCTCCGCCATGGTTTCCACGCAGTTCCCGCCAAGGTTCTCCATCAAGGTTGCCAGCTCTTCATCGGACCGGCTGTCGATCAGGCGGGTCACATCGCCCTGATCACCCAAATCCTCCATCAGCCGCTTGCGCCAGACGGCCCCGCCCATGAAGGTCAGCGCCGAATAGAGCTGGTTCGGGCAATTATCGACCCAGTCACGCAGCGCGCTGCCCCCCGGCTCGGCAAAAGCCGCGCGCTGCAGCCGCCCGTATTTGACCCGCACGACATCCCAACCGAAAGCTTCGAAGATCGCCTCGACCCGGGCAAAAAGCCCCTCGCGCACGATACCGTCCAGCGACTGCCGGTTGTAGTCGATGATCCACCAGCAGTTGCGCAGATCGTTCTTCCAGCCCTCCTGCAGCGCCTCATAGATGTTGCCTTCATCAAGCTCGGCATCGCCGATCAGCGCTACCATGCGCCCCTGGGGCAAGGTTTGCCCCCAGGGCTTCGCGGAAATGTAATCCTGAATGATCGCAGCAAAAGAGGTGATCGCCACACCCAGACCAACCGACCCCGTCGAGAAGTCCACATCATCGACATCCTTCGTCCGCGAGGGATATGACTGCACACCCCCGAAACCGCGGAAGTTTTCCATACGCTCACGGTCCATGTTGCCCATCAGATACTGAATCGCATGGAACACCGGCGAGGCATGGGGCTTCACCGCGACCCGATCCTCCGGGCGTAGCGCCGAGAAATAAAGTGCGGTCAGGATCGAGACCATCGAAGCCGACGAAGCCTGATGACCGCCGATCTTGATTCGGTCCATCTTGGGGCGGATGTGGTTGGCATGGTGGATCATCCAGTGGGACAGCCACAACAGGCGTTGTTCAATATTTTTGAGGTCGGTCATCGCGGCTGTTCCTGAAGATGAATTCTTGCGGGCATACTATCTCCAAACATGAGCCATTTCTCGGCTTTCGTGGGCGTGGTATTCCTGATATATAGCTGGAATCACCAAGAATGGATAAGTTTTCGCCGATGTCAACCAAACTGGATCAGTTCGACACCGAGATTTTGCGCGTCCTGCATAGAGATGGCCGCCTTACAATCAACGACTTGAGCGCCCGGATCGGCCTCAGCCCTTCTCCAACCGCCCGCCGCCTGCGCCATCTGGAAGAAATCGGCGTCATCACCGGCTATGCCGCGCTGATCAACGAGGCTACCCTCGGTTTTGGCTTTACGGTCTTTGTCTCGGTCCAACTGGACAAACAGGTGGACGAGGCGCTGGCCAGTTTTGAGGCGGCGATTGCTAGCTTTCCCCAAGTTGTCGATTGCTGGCTGATGACCGGAAACCGGGACTACCTGCTGCGAGTGGCCACCACCGGCCTGGAGGAATTCGAGCGCTTCCTCGTCGGTCGCTTGACGAAAGTCCGCGGCGTGGCATCGATCGAATCCTCGATCCCCCTCCGCCGGGTCAAAGTAGGCCTCGGACGGATCGTTTAGGTGAATTGATGCGGTGGATGCCCCCACCCGACCGCATCGAATGTACCATAACGGTTTCATAGGAAACAACATGAGGGAGGCATCCATGTCAGAGATTGAATCGCTCCGAGTTTGTCGGGACCATCAACTTAAGGAAAGTCTGATCAACGCGTTCGGCAGCGCCGAAATGGCGGCCTGAGCGTCTTGTCGGGCGGGCGACGCCGTTTTGGGGGTGAATTTCGCGGTTTCAGGCCCGCCGGAGTGGCGGTCTGGCGTGTTTCAGACGGATTCGTCCTCATAGGGGTAGATTCCGGTAGGGGGCAGGATCGTATCACAAGGCATTTTGGCGGTGCCGTCTGACAATGTCGGTGACGGTGTTTTTTGAGATGCCGAGGTCACGGGCAATCCACCGATATGATCGACCCTCTGCGACGGCCTGGAGCACCTTTGGGGCGAGCTTGTCTGACTTCGGTCGCTGACCAGGTTGGCGGCCGAGCTTTTTGCCCCGCGCTCGGGCAGCGGCCAAACCGGATTTCACACGCTCGCTGAGAAGGTCGCGCTCGAACTGGGCGATCCCTGCCAGCATGGTGGCCATCATCCGTCCATGAGGTGTGTCGAGCTCGAAGGTCATGCCATTCATGGCTACGACCGAGACTTTCCAGCCTGCGAGCCGATTGAGGGTATCGAGCAGATCCTGAGTGGAGCGCCCCCACCGGGAAAGCTCGCTGACAAGGATGGCATCAATCTGACGGGCCTGCGCGAGGTCGAGGATCCGATTGCGAGCGGCTCGGTTGGCCGAGGCCCCTGAGGCTGTTTCCCTGAACACGCCGACCACGTCATAGCCGCCGCGTTCTGCGAATGCGGTGAGTTCGGTGACCTGCCGCTCGCACGACTGGTCGGATGTCGAAACTCTGGCGTAAATGGCGGCACGCTGTCCCAGTTAAACCCCCTTGGATTTTGGCCTTGCAAGCCTTTGATTTTGCTGGTGCGGATTTTGTCCTGAACAGACTAATGACTAACAAGGACAAACTCGTATGCCAAGACGCTCTATCCTGACCGCGCGCCAGCGCGCGGCGCTGTTCGATCTGCCGACAGACGAAGCCACCATCCTATACCACTACACACTGGCGGACGATGACCTTGAATTCATTCGAACCCGTCGCCATGCACGCAATCGCCTCGGCTTCGCTCTTCAGCTTTGTGCTTTCCGATATCCTGGCCGACTGTTGGCGTCGGGTGAGGTCATTCCAGAGGCCGTCAGCAGCTTCATCGCAGCACAGCTTGGCGAAGAGATGGATGAGCTTTGCCGATACGCCGCGACCGACGTAACGCGGCGCAGGCATCTGGTCGACTTGCGCCAGATCTACGACTTCAAGATGTTCTCCGGGCATCGCGCGCGGGAACTGAAAGACTGGCTGTCAGGCGAGGCGGAGGTGGCAACCTCCAACCATGATCTGGCCCGCCGGTTTGTCGAAGAGTGTCGCCGGACCCAGACGATCTTGCCGGGTGTGTCCGTGGTCGAGCGCCTCTGCGCGGATGCGCTCGTGGCGGCGGAACGCCGGATCGAAAGCGCCATCGTGAACCGGCTGGATGAGGATAGAAAGGCCCGCCTGGACACCCTGCTCACGGAGATGGTCGATGGCACGGTCAGCCGGTTCGTCTGGCTGCGCCAATTCGAGGTTGGTCAGAACTCGGCCGATGTTGGCCGCCTCCTCGATCGGCTGGAGGTTCTGCGGGATCTGAACATCTCGCCAGATATCCTCGCGGGCATTCCACCCCATCGGGTGACCCGCCTGCGGCGTCAGGGCGAACGCTACTTTGCCGATGGTCTGCGTGACATCAGCAGCGACCGCCGCCTGGCCATTCTCGCGGTTTGCGCCGTCGAGTGGCGTGCCGCGATTTCCGACGCGGTGGTCGAGACCCATGATCGGATCGTCGGCAAGACCTGGCAGGGCGCGAAGAGGCTGTGCGATGCCAAAATCGCCGACGCAAAGGCGGCGGTGCAGGACACCCTGCGCGCCTTCAAATCTCTCGGGTCGGCCCTGCTGGACGCCAGAAGCGATGGGGCTTCCTTGGATCAGGCGACAGAGCTGGCTTGCGGGTGGGATCGGCTCGAAGGGCTGGTCGCCACCGCCGCCGAGTTGACAGACACGATGGCCGCAGACCCATTGACCCATGTTGGCCAAGGTTATCATCGGTTCCGGCGCTATGCCCCGCGCATGCTGCGCGTTCTCGATATCGAGGCGGCGGGTATCGCAGCTCCCTTGCTGCAGGCGACCGCGCTGATCGCGGACGATGAAAAGCCCGAAACCCGCCCAGTTGGCTTTCTGCGGCGCGGCTCGAAATGGCACCGCCATCTGAACGCTGAGGACGGTGACGGCCATCGGCTCTGGGAAGTTGCGGTGCTGTTTCATTTGCGGGAGGCGTTCCGGTCGGGTGACATCTGGCTCCCCCATTCCCGGCGCTACGCTGATCTGAAACAGGCCCTGGTTCCTGCGGAGGCGGTAGAGGGCGCGCCAAGGCTGACGGTGCCGCTGGACCCGGAAACCTGGCTCGCCGGGCGCAAGGCGCGCATGACCGACGGGCTGGCGCGACTGGCAAAGGCGGCTCGCGCAGGGGCCATCCCGGGCGGGTCGATCGAGAATGGCGTCTTGAAAACTGACCGCCTGAGTGCGGCGGTGCCGCAAGAGGCGGACGAGCTGGTGCTCGATCTCTACGACCGGTTGCCGGCCATACGGATCACCGAACTGCTGCAGGAGGTCGATGCAGATATTGGCTTCACGGAAGCCTTCACACATCTGCAGACCGGCGCGCCCTGCAAAGACCAGATCGGGATGCTGACCGTGCTGTTGGCTGAAGGTTTGAATCTTGGGCTCAGCAAGATGGCCGAAGCGACCAGCACACATGACTACTTCCAACTCTCCCGCTTGTCGCGATGGCATATGGATAGCGATGCCATCAACCAGGCCCTCGCCATGGTGATTGAGGCACAGGCCCGGCTACCCATGGCCCAGTTCTGGGGCGGGGGCGTCACCGCGTCCAGTGACGGGCAATTCTTCCCCGCCGCCCGGCAGGGCGAAGCCATGAACCTCATCAACGCGAAATACGGCTCCGAGCCTGGCCTCAAGGCCTATACCCATGTCTCCGACCAGTTCGGCCCCTTTGCCACCCAGAACATTCCGGCCACCGCGAGCGAGGCGCCCTACATCCTGGACGGGCTGCTGATGAACGAGGCCGGGCGGAAGATCTCCGAGCAGTATGCCGACACCGGTGGCTTTACAGACCAGGTCTTTGCCGTGACCGCACTGCTGTCCTACCGGTTCATCCCGCGCATCCGGGATCTGCCGTCAACGCGGCTCTATCTCTTCGATCCCGCCACCGCGCCGAACGAGTTGCGCGGCTTGATCGGCAGCAAGATCCGCGAAGGCGTCATCGTCCAGAACTGGCCGGGCGTCCTGCGTGCCGTGGCTACAATGGCGACGGGCGTCCTGCCGCCCAGTCAGCTGCTCAAGAAGTTCGCCGCCTATCCGCGCCAGCACGAGCTGGCCGTGGCGCTCCGCGAAATCGGCCGCATCGAACGCACCCTCTTCATCATCGAATGGCTACTCGACGCCGACATGCAGCGCCGGGCTCAGGTCGGATTGAACAAGGGCGAGGCACACCACGCCTTGAAAAACGCCCTGCGCATCGGGCGCCAGGGTGAAATCCGGGATCGCACCACCGAGGGCCAGCACTACCGCATGGCGGGCCTCAACCTGCTCGCGGCAATCATCATCTACTGGAACACCAAGCACCTCGGTCAGGCCGTGGCCGCGCGGCAGTGGGCCGGCCTGAATTGTGCGCCCAATTTGCTGGCGCATATCTCGCCGCTCGGGTGGGCACACATCCTGCTCACTGGCGAATACAGGTGGCGGCGGCAAACCGGGGCCAGCTTGTGAAGTAATCAGCCCTATTTCTTGCCACCGTCACGGCTCCCAAACGGGCGCACCGCGATCATCGCCACCACGAAGGCGGCCACAGAGTTACAAATGGAGGAAAGAAGGGGGTGTCAGGGCCTTGTGATACGATCCTGACCCCTACCGGAATCTACCCCTATTTGCAATGGCGGCGGGCAGTGGAGCGGCCAGTGTCCCCGCGGGGTCTGCATCGTGCTTTGCCCGATCTTGACGCGATGGATGTCGCGGTGTGGCTCGATGCGGGAGAGGGGGTGCCGCTTCGACGGGCGGCGGCGGTGTTGGAGACCGTGCTGACAGAGCGACCCCGTGCGCGGGCCGCGGCGTTGATCATGGCCGACGCTGCATTCGCTCAGGGCATGGGGGCCACGCATGTCTTGCCGTTGTTCGCGCTCGGGGTGAAGCGTGCGGATTTTAATGCGACGGGCGAAGATTTGGTCGAGGCCTGCCATCGCGCGGTGCTTTCTGCGGTGCCCGAGGTTCTGACACTTGCCGCCGATCTCACGCGCCGGGCGGCGCACCTCAGGGTGATTGCACCGAAACTTCGGGCCAAAGGGGCAGGGGAGGCGGTTGAGATGTTTTTGACGCGGGATGCGGTGGCCCCTGCGGCGCTACCGCTGCCGGATCGGGCCGCGCGGCAGTTTTGCGATCGGTTGGTCGATTTGGACGCGGTGCGCGAACTCACCGGACGCGACACCTTCCGGCTTTATGGGGTGTGAACATGGCAGGGGCGCGCCGCACAGCTGAACTTGATCGCGAGTTGGAGGCTCTGCCGCCCGAACTGCGCTGGCGTGAGTGGATGCATCGGATCGAAGCCGTGCTTTTTGCCTCTGCCACGCCCGTGCCGCGCGAAGATCTTGCGCGGGTCGTGGGGCAGGGGGCCTCGGTCGATCTTTTGATTGCGGACCTGGCCGCTGATCTTGAGGGGCGGGCCTTTGAGATCGCCAAGGTTGGAGGCGGCTGGGTGTTCCGGACGCGCCCTGCCTATGCGTCTGCGATCCGTGCGGCGGCGGATGTCGCCGATCAACTCCAGGACCTGAGCGAGTTTGACATCGCGGTGCTCGCTGCGGTGGCGTATCACCAACCGATCACCCGCGACGGGTTGAAGGATATCTTTGGCAAGGAGATCAGTCGCGACCTGATCGGCCGTCTGCATGATCGCCATTTCATCGGGACAGGGCCACGCAGTCCGCGACGCGGGGCGCCCTATACATTCGTCACGACAGAACAGTTTCTGGTCGCATTCGGATTTGAGAGCCTGCAAGACCTGCCGGATCGCGAACAGTTGCAGGATTCCGGACTGGAGAAGTCTTGAAATGGGGTTGGTGCGTCAGCGCATATCGGGTCTGCCATATTGGCAGGGGGCGCTGTCTTGATAAGTTTTCAAGCTGCACATAAATGGGGCGTAGGAAGCGGTGATATGAGGCAACTCGCGTCGCTTTCTACCTCCCTGTTGGACTTAAGGCCGAGCTTTGCTCGGTCTTTTTTTTAGAAGAGGGTTTTGCCACAGCCTACAACATGTCTGGGCGCGTTTCTGCAAGGTCGATGCCAAAACATTGCAGGCACTTTCCGAGACGGGGTCAGAGCCGCCGGATCCTGTGATGCAGAAAGGGAAGGTTGTTTCCTAAATCATTACGTTCAATATTTTGGGTACGGGGTGAGGCCAACTCCCAATGGGAAAGACGAGACAGAACATCCAGTGCTAGTCGAGAAGGTCGAGAATTCTCCCCGCAAGCGTCGGCCCGATTGCGGGTGCGACTGAGATGACTATGGAAACGCTCTCGGATGGGTTTTGCTGGAGCGGGCAAAGTTGTATGTCCTAAAGGTGCTGCAAGAATAGCCGCTCGGCCATCACGGCGTATGAAGCAAGACCGAATAGGCACGAAAGTTAGAATGCGAAAAAGATCCTATATCAGCGATGATCTCTTTATAGAGGGGGACATTTCCGGGACAGGTATCCTAGAAATCCACGGCGAGGTTTCTGGCAATCTGATTGCCGATGCTTTGGTCGTCGCGAAAAAGGGACGCATCAACGGCACCGTCCGTGTCCGGATTCTGACAATTCAAGGCCAGGTAACTGGCAGGATCTCTGCGCAAAATGTGGAAATCGAAACTTCTGCAAACGTTGTAGCAGACACCGAATATGAACGATTTTCGATCGAGAGTGGGGCGAAGATCGAGGGGGGCTTCAAAAGCCGGCAGTGAAAAGTTCCGCTCCTCCACTAATTCAAAAGTTCAACGGGATCTGGATGGCAACGGTGGGCGGCTTCCGCAGCAGCCTTGGGACGATGCTTTAGTGTCGCGCCGAAACAGGGTCATGGCGACCTATGAAGAGGCCGCGCGCATTCTCGAAAGTTCAGATGATCCATCAGATCGAGAGCTCGGGGCGGCTACGAAAGAATTCGCGGCGCGGATGACGGATGTGACGACGCAGCGGGCCGAGATAGCGAAGGGGATGGAAAGGAGCGAGAGGAGATGTTGGAGCGTGATATGTCGAGGGGGAGGGGGATGGACAGGTCCTGAGATGGTACCGCAGGAATCGTTGCCATTTTGACGTACGGCAATATGCCGCAAAAAGCGTCCTTTGCCGAGTTGAGCCGCAGTTCCCAACTTATCGGAACATGTAAAGTCTTTCATTCTTTTGCTGAGGAAAAAGCCTAACCTTAGGGCCAATCATATCCACTATGTGAACGGAGTGGTCATGTGCTGCACTCGGCACGCAGGTCCGCTTCAGTTTCGAAAATTTTCAATTGATATTCGTAACCAATGCATTGAAGGGCACCGCGACCTAAATCATTGTTTCTGCATATGCGTGTTCAATCCGCGCCGTTTCATCATCTGTCAACGCCTTGAACTCATTGGTTCTGGCGCGACGCGACAGGGTGCCACCGTTTTGTTGGAGGAAGCGAAACAACAGATCGATGGCGCGGTCAGGCATTTCAACAATGGCTTGGACCTGGCCGCGGAACGCATCGTAGTTGCGTAGGAACTTTGTTTCAGAGGGTAGGTCTTCTTTGATTGTCTTTTGAACGCATGAATATAGAAATTCAGCGTGCGGGGTTGCGTCGAAAAAGCGGTAGAAATCACCTGTGTCATTCAAGACCCGAACGTTGAATTTCTCCGTCGGCTCCCACTCGATCAGCGGCAGTAGACGTGCTGAATAACTCTCAAGGACCGTTCTGTACTCATCTATACGTTCAAGGATCGCGGCGGACACCGGAAAGACCACCCCTGGTGGGTTGAAGCCGCGTTCCGCCAGAACATGGTGGATCAGGTAGCGGTGCAGCCGGCCGTTACCGTCTTCAAACGGGTGTATGTAGACAAAACCGAACGCGAGGATTGCAGCGGACACGATCGGGTCGGAGTGTCGAGACGCACCCTGATCAAATGCGATCATCCCGTCGGTCAGGGACGGAAGATCTTCATGTCGGGCGCTGATGTGGTCGGGCAACGGCATGCGTGTCTCGCGGTCATGCTCTCCAACAAAGCCGCCCTCATTGCGGAAGCCCAGCTTGATGAAGCGTGCATCACTTATGACGATCCGTTGCAGCCGTAGCAGTTCATCCCGGTCTAGGGGTTGGCGTCCAGCTTCGCCGATGGCACGGCCCCATCTTTGAATGCGGTCTTGAGGAGGGCGCTCGCCTTCGATGGCATAGCTCGATCGCGAGTCCTTGAGCAGTAGGAATGCAGCGGTGCGCGCGAGCAAGTCCCGGGGGACGTCCGCGATGACCGCGCGGGCTCGACTGGCCAGGTCCATCGCGATGAACTCGTCTAGCTTTTGCGTGCGAAAGACCAGCGGGCAAAAGTCTCTGGTTCCCGGTAGATTATTTTTAACACGATATCGGGGAGCGTTTTCCCCTTCCGTCGCGAACTGTTGGTCCGGATCAACGACAGGCACGTAGCGACCGCCCTCTGCATCTGGCAGATTCAGTTGGCATTCCGTTAGCCATTCAAACAGAAACCAGATGCGCCTTGCGTAGCTGCCGTTCGGCTTTTTGCGCACGATGTCAACAATGCCGTCAGGCCCAGTGGCCGCGAACAGCTTCGCGAGGACAGCAAGATCAAGCCCCTCGTATTTGAGAGCGAAGGTGAGGTGGCCATCTAGGTCTGCACTCGGAGCGTGGCGCGGCGTCAGGATGCGCCAGGCGTCGTTTTCAACGATCCGGTGATGGTTCCCGGTTGCCGAAAGTTTGCGGGGCAGTGGCACAGATAATCTGTAGGCGTCAATCAGTGCGCTGTAGCCTGCCAAGGTGGCGGTCTCAGGAAGGCGATGCTCCTGAAAAACGGTTCTCGGTCCCGAAAAAAGTACCTGTTGGTCCGATGGCATGAATTCCGTTCCCTTGGCGTGAATTTTTGCTGCAGAGCATTGCGTCCATGAAATCCGTTCCTAGCACATGAAAAATGTTCTTGAATAGGTAATTTTCGTGAAAAGCGGTTCAGATTTACGCCGCAGTCCGGGCATGTCAGATCACGGATCGATCTGCGACGATCGACCGACGATGTTAAGAGGTCCTCCAACGAACTACGCCGAGTAGAAGTTGTCTTCGTCAAAAGGACATTCATCCCGAAGCATGACCGCTCCCCGTTTCACCGAATTTTCTTCGGTGCCGAACACCTCCACAGAGTGCCGGCACCGTGTACAGGTAACAATGAGTGTTGATTTCCGCTGAGAAGTGACCCGGTGTCAACGGCGGAGTAAAACCCGGCCACCGTGGCGGAGCAAAAGTAGGCCATTTGAGCGCGTGCGCCTTGGAGCGTGCAGCTCTCATTTAGCAAGCACGTTCCAAGGCGCATTGGCCGTCAGGCCAATTCTGTGAGGATCATTTTCTGGCGGTTGCGATGCGGGCGCGGCTTTGGTTGAGCCGATAGCTTTCGCCGTTCATTTCCAGGATATTGACGTGGTGGGCCAGCCTATCCAGGAGGGCACCGGTCAGGCGTTCGGTGCCGAAGGTTTCAGTCCACTCTTCGAATGGGAGATTGCTTGTGATCAGGGTTGATCCGCGCTCATAGCGCTGCGAGATCAGTTCGAAGAGGAGTTCGGCACCGGTCTTGCTGAGCGGTACGAAGCCCAACTCATCAATGATCAGCAGCTTGACCTTGACCAGCTTGCGTTGGAGTTGCAGGAGGCGTTTCTCGTCGCGGGCTTCCATCATCTCGTGAACGAGGGCTGCGGCGGTGACAAAGGCGACCGGCAGTCCTTTCTGGCAGGCGGCCAGGCCCAGGCCGATATGGGTCTTGCCGGTGCCAGACGGGCCGAGGGCGATGACGTTCTCCTTGCGCTCGATCCATTCGCCGCGGGAAAGCTCCAGCACCATCATCTTGTTTAAGGAAGGGATCGCCTTGAAGTCGAAGCTGTCTAGGCTCTTGATGGCCGGGAACTTTGCCGCCTTGATCCGGCGTTCCACCATGCGTCGTTCCCGGTCGATCAGTTCCAGTTCGGCCAGACGGGCCAGATAGCGCACATGATCCATGCCCTCTGCGGCCGCGAGACGGGCCTGCTTGTCATGCTAGCGCAAAAAGGTGGGCAGGCGCAGGGTCTTGAGATGATGGGCAAGCAGCAGTTCGGGAGCATCCGTCATCCCTCACCTCCCGCAAATAAGCTCATGTAGGATGATGCTGATGTGGTGACGATGTTGGTCCTGGGCAGGAACGGATAGACATCGAGATCCAGCCTCGGGGGACGCCGTTCGACCCGGCACAGGACCAGGTGCTTGATCGCATCAAAGCTTATCGCTCCCATTCTCAACGCATCCTTGACAGCCTGATGCAGCACTGCGATCTCGAAGCGCTCCAGCAGGCGCAGGACCTGCACATACTCCCGCTTGCCGGCCTTGCCTTGGCGCGCTTCCAGTAGCCGACACAGGGTTTTGAAGGCCTCGGGCAGTTCCCAACCTTGCAGGGGCGCGGCCTGATCGAAGGACATAATCTTGCGCTCGATCAGCGGCAGGTAATGCAGCGGATCAAACACCATGTCACCGGTATCGTAGGAGCGTGGGTGATCAGCGATCACCTCCGCGGCGGCACCAATGACAACCCGGGAGACGAAACTTTTGATCCAGACCGCGTGGTGGCCATAGGCAACGGGCACCAAGTAATCATTGCCGCGGTAGCGCACCACGGATGTCGATGTGACCTGGCCGCTTTGCAGATCGCAGGCCTCAAAGGGCGCACCGGGCAAATCCCGCATTGCGGCCAGGTCGGTTTGCTGCCGTTCTCCGATACTGGTCTTGTGGCCGCGCAGAACATCGCCCTGCCGCTTGCGGCATTGCTCTGCCAGATGCTCGTTGAAGGCTTCCCAGTCCGGGAACGCCCCAACAGGCACCATGAAGTTCCGCCGCGCATAGCCGACCAGTCCCTCGACCTTGCCTTTGTCGTTACCCTTGCCGGGACGGCCATAGCGATCCCGGACCACATAATGCGACAGCATCGCGCTGAACCGTTGCGTGCGGTTGCGGATGCCGTCCGGCATGATCTTGGCAACCAGGCAGCGGTCATTGTCGTAGAGGATCGACTGCGGCATTGCGCCGAAGAAGGCAAAGGCATGTACATGCCCGTCCAGCCAGGCTTCGGTGGTCGCGGCAGGATAGGCCCGAACATAGCACGCATCGCTGTGCGGCAGATCAAGGGCAAAGAAGTGCGCTTTTTGCTCGATACCGCCGATCACGACCAGAGCCTCGCCGAAATCCGCCTGTGCATGTCCCGGCGGATGGCTCAACGGCACGAACATCTCTTTGGCCGTCCGTTTCTTAGCCCGGACATGGTCTTTGACGCTGGTGTAGCCGCCATCAAAGCCGCACTCATCGCGCAAACGCTCAAAGATGCGCTTCGCGGTGTGACGCTGCTTGCGCGGCCGAACCTTGTCTTCGGCAAGCCATTGGTCGATCTGATCCGTGAACGCATCCAGCTTCGGGCGCCTGATCGGTGCCGTCCTCCGATACCCGGGTGGCTCTGAATACGCCAACATCTTCGCAACGCTGTCCCGGCTGATCCCAAAATCCCGGGCAATCTGGCGCCCGCTCAATCCATCCTGAAAATGAGCCTGACGCACCTTCAAATACAAATCCACGGTGTATATCCTCAAGCCCTCCCGAATACCGAAAGGACAAAAGTGGACGACTTTTATGCCGCCCGCGACAACACAATGCCGCCGCTACCGTGGCCGAGTATTGCTCCGCCGGTTACACCCGGTAAGCCCCAAAATTTTCGTTGAGAATTTGCGCAAAGCAGACAGCAGGACGCGGCATCTTCGTTCCCTTGGTGTTTCAACCTGGCGAGGCATTTCAGTTCGATTGGAGCGAGGATTGGGCCAGTATCGGCGGCGAACGGGTCAAGCTTCAGGTGGCCCATACGAAGCTGTCACACAGTCGCGCCTTCCTGGTACGGGCTTATCCGCTTCAGACGCACGAGATGTTATTCGATGCCCATTGGCATGCCTTCCGCGTCTTTGGTGGCGTGCCGGGACGGGGTATCACTCCGCTTGATTTCTGATGCTTGTCTGCGCGTAGCATAGCTGTCTGGAAGAGACCAACCGTCATCTTGATTGCTCGCTGGGTCACTCAATCAGGAGATCGCTGACATCGGGCATCTCAAGGCGGTTATCGCGCATGTAGAGTGCGTAGCCGACGACGGTTTTGACGATCTCGGCGACACGCGCGTTATCCTCGTTGGTCTCCGGCACAGATTGCGCCATGTCCCAAATGTGATTGATTTGTACATCACCATCCGTGCGGCCATAGAGACGATACACCAACAGCGTTGCGATTTGGGTGGCGATGAACAGGAGGGCAGGGTGTTTATCTGCTGCCGCCGAAAAAACAGAAACACCAGATTTCACCCGTGCCCAAGCCTCGAGCGCGTCGACATGACGCGCGATCCGCGTTTCTCGTTTCTTCGCAATGTAATACTGATAATCCGTGCTCAGAGCGCTCTGCAGCGCATCACAAAGCGCTTCAAGTGCATCGATCGCCTGATTGCGAGACCAGTTCTGAATCGGGGCTACAGTAATGCCCGAAGGCGTGATAGTTACGAAGTCAGCCATGATGATCTCCTCGGATCGTTGTGGTGAGCGTGAAGAGAGGGTGTTTCCCTGTCGTCATCGATCTTCATGTAATATGTGATATTGAGAAATCAAGTAATCAATCGGATTTTGCCGTGGCGCAACGTGGACGACCCAAAACAGATACTCAGCCAGTTATGGTGCGCCTGCCTGCAGAAGTCCTGGCAGAGATCGATGCCGCGCGAAAAAACCAAGATGACCTTCCGACACGGCCAGAAATGATCCGGCGGATGATTGAGGCATGGTTGCGAAAAACGCCGGATGATCAGGAATGACTCCGTAAGCGTTTTTTATTCTCCCGCTTTGATGTGCATATTGCCGACATTTGCGAATGTACGGATCATATTCTCAAACATCTCCGGCGACAGTTCCATGTCGCGGAAGGCTTCAAGGGAGAGGCGGACGGCATCGTGATCTTCGTCTATGTGCATTTGAACGAGACCGCGCAAGAAATCCCGCAGGGTCTGTTCCGAGAGATGCTTGATCATATAAGCCATAGCTCATCCTTTTCGTGGGTGCTTTGGGCGTGATCTATGCGTCAATTCTGAAAGTACAAATGAAATATCTGGCCTTCGCGGACAACTGGATTGGTTCAGGTTGCGAAAAGGGCGCGCGTGTGATGTTCGATTAGACATCACGTTAAAGATGTTGGTCTATCAATCAGTTCAATCTAAAGGTGAAATGTCACACTTTTGCGGGGGCTCTGTGACAGCCTGTGACACTTTTTGTGACATCGTAAGTCTTTGAAATAAATAGATATAAATATATATGTCACAATGTCACAAGAAATAGAGATATGTATTCACACGCACACGCACACGCACACGCACACGCACACGCACACGC
>AZIK01004251.1_pt1 | contig 17731 bp, 17 predicted proteins | sample 359131 | NCBI WGS metagenome assembly AZIK01 (sample SAMN02429715, study PRJNA222663) | marine sediment metagenome | biome: Sediment sample; isolation source: enrichment culture of sample MGS-ANC(AMM) from oil contaminated site at the... | place: Italy: Ancona | collected 2012-02-14 | depth 6 m m | reverse complement strand
GGGCGGGCCTGGCCCTGACGTATCCGTCGCAGGCCCTGCTCCACGAAAATGCGATTGTTGTGATCCAGCGGAACCACATCGGCGACTGTCCCCAGCGCCACCAGATCAAGCAGACTCCCCAGGTTCGGTTCCGGCTCAGGCAAACGACCGGCTTCCCTGAGCCGCTTGCGAAGGGCCGTGAGCACATAAAACATTACGCCAACGCCGGCGGCGTTCTTGCTCAGAAAAGGGCAGTCCGGCTGATTGGGATTGACGATGGCATCAGCGTCCGGAAGCTTTTCACCGGCGAGGTGGTGATCCGTCACAACCACTTTCACACCAAGCTCTTTGGCTGCTCGGACGCCCTCAACGGCGGAAATGCCGTTATCAACCGTAACCATCAGGTCGGGAAGCTGGCCTTCATCACGTAAGCGCTCAATAATGCCCGGCGTCAGGCCGTACCCGTCGGCAAACCTGCTGGGGACGCGAAAATCGATACTCTGCAGGCCAAGCATTGAAAGACCAAGCATGGCTACGGCAGTGCTGGTAGCGCCATCGGCGTCAAAATCCCCAAGCACAAGAACCTTCTGCTGCTGGTCAATCGCTTTGGAAAGCAGATCGACAGCCCGATCGATGCCGCGAAGCGACATGGGCGAGGCCAGGTGTTTCAGGGTGTAGCTCAGTTGCTCATCGGAGTTGACGCCACGGGCGGCGTAAAGGCGGCGAAGCAAGGGAGGCAGGTTTTGCCCCCAGTCCGGCAATGTCTCGGGCTGGGGGCGACGCAGGATCTTTTTTGGTGTCATACCCGATCAGGCATTTTTCCAGTGCTTGGCAATAAATTCCTGCACACCGGCAATATTGTCATCCAGCACGGTGTAGCGCTCTTCCCGCTCGAACAGGTCTGCCATATGGGCCGGAAGAGGCGGCTTTACACTCAGACCGGATTCGGCGACGGCATCCGGGAACTTGGCCGGATGCGCAGTACCCAGGGTAATCATCGGCACCGTCTGGTCGCGGCGACAGTTGCGCGCAGCGCGAACCCCGATGGCAGTGTGAGGATCCAGCAAATACTCGTTCTGTTCATAGATCTCGCGAATGGTATCGCAGGTCGTCTTGTCATCCACCGCGTCGCTGTCGAACAGTTTGCGGGCGTGCTTCCAGCGGTAATCCTCGATGCTGACCGGCCCCTTGGTGGCATTTTCCAGCAGGGTTTTCACCGCCAGTCCATCACGGCCATGCAGATCGAACAGCAGGCGCTCAAAGTTGCTGGACACCATGATGTCCATGCTTGGCGACAGCGTGTGCTCCAGCTGATGCTGTTCGTATTTGTTGCCGCTCATGAAACGATGCAGGATGTCGTTACGGTTGGTGGCAATAACCAGCTGGGAAATCGGCAGCCCCATCTTCCTGGCCAGGTAGCCGGCAAAGATGTCACCAAAGTTCCCGGTGGGAACCGAGAACGCCATGCTTCGATCCGGACCACCAAGAGCAAGAGAGGCATGGAAGTAGTAAACAATCTGGGCCATGATCCGGGCCCAGTTGATGGAGTTGACAGCTGCCAGCTGGGTTTTGCCGCCCAGGAAAGACTGGTTGCCAAAGCTCTCCTTCACCATGCGCTGACAATCATCGAAGTTGCCGCGTACGGCAATGTTGTGGATGTTGTCGCCCTGAACGGTGGTCATCTGTCGGCGCTGGACTTCGGACACCCGCTGATGCGGGTGCAGGATAAAAATATCCACATGCTCGCACCGACGGCAGCCTTCGATAGCAGCCGAGCCGGTATCACCGGAGGTAGCCCCCATGATCACGACATGCTGCTTGCGTTTATCCAGTACGTAGTCCAGCAGGCGCCCCAACAGCTGCAGGGCGAAGTCCTTGAATGCCAGGGTCGGGCCACGGAACAGTTCCATCACCCATTCGTTGGTATCCAGCTGAACCAGCGGAGCCACTGCTTTGTGCGCAAAGACCGAATAGGTTTCGTCCAGCATTTTGCGGAAATCGTCTGCCGGCACAGCGTCATCGACAAACGGGTGCATGACGTTGAAAGCCAGCTCACTGTAGGATAGCCCACGCCAGCCCCGAATCTCTTCCAGACTGAAATGTGGCAGAGATTCGGGAACGTAGAGACCGCCGTCTGTCGCCAGCCCGGTCAGCAAGACATCCTCAAAGCCCAGTGCGGGCGCTTCACCCCTCGTACTGATGTATCTCACGTGCGTACCTGTCAGTTAAAGTTTTCAGCGCGAATGCGGACAACCTGGCCATCGGTATCGGACAGGGCTTCCAGCTCTTCGATCGCACGGTTGATCTGCCGTTCCTGAACTGTGTGAGTCAGAATGATCACCGGTATGCGGCCGTCTTTCAGCTCAGACTCTTTCTGCATGATCGACTCGATGTTGATACCGTGCTCACTGAGGATAGAGGCAATCTTTGCCAGAACACCCGGGCGATCGAGAGCGGTAATGCGCAGGTAGTATGCGGATTGGATATCTTCCATCGACAGCACATCCAGATCTTCCATGGCGTCCGGCGAGAACCCAAGGTATGGCACACGCAACTTGCTTTCGGTAGCCACAGCGCGTGCGACATCCACAATATCGGCGATCACCGCCGACGCAGTTGCCTCATCCCCGGCACCAGGGCCGTAGTACATGGTCTGGCCAACTGCATCACCGTCAACCAGGATCGCGTTGAGAACGCCATCTACCTGGGCAATCAGGTGGCTCTGGGGCACCAGGGTCGGATGAACCCGAAGCTCAATTCCGTCATCCCGACGACGTGCAATACCAAGATGCTTGATGCGATAGCCAAGCAGCTCTGCGTGAGCGATATCGTAAGGGGTAATCTTTGATATGCCCTCGGTAAAACCCTTTTCAAACTGCAGAGGCACCCCAAAACCCGCCGACGCGAGAATGGTCAGCTTATGGGCCGCATCGATGCCTTCAACATCAAAGGTCGGATCTGCTTCGGCATACCCCAGATCCTGTGCTTCCTTGAGCACTTCGGAAAACTGCCGCCCTGCACGCATCTCGGTCAGAATATAGTTTCCAGTGCCGTTGATAATGCCGGCAATCCAGTCAATCCGGTTTGCCGCCATACCCTCACGCACGGCCTTGATCACCGGGATACCGCCGGCAACACCCGCTTCGTAGGCCACCACAACCCCCGCCTTCTCGGCTGCCTCGAAAATCTCATTGCCATGGACAGCAATCAGGGCCTTGTTGGCTGTGACCACGTGCTTGCCATTACGGATCGCTGCAAGCACCAACTCCCGGGCCGCGTCGTAGCCGCCAATCAGCTCAACCACGATATCTATATCCGGATCATTCACCACATCGTAAATGTCAGTGCTGAAGGGCACGGCCCCAAGATCCATATCGTCGCGAGCCCGTCGGCTGGCAATCCGACCAATCCGGATATTGCATCCGGCCCGGCCGGCAATAAGCCTGGCGTTGCGGGTCAAGACAGTAAAGGTACCGCCGCCGACGGTTCCCAGTCCGCAGATTCCGACACTGACGTCTTTCAAACTCTCACCTCTGATCCCGAAGGGGTGCTGATGAATTATAATAGGCGGGCATAGTATACCGATTCAGGCCCCTCTGAATAAGCCCCGAATCGGATCCAACAAAAATAGCGGATAGCCCAGCCAGCCGGCTGAGCCCAGAGGCTGTCAGAGCAACCCAAGACCTTCGGCCAGACGCTTCGCCGGGACGTAGCCGCGAACCATGTTACCGTCATCCAGTACAATAGCAGGCGTACCGGTTACACCAACCCGACCACCCAGTTCAAATTGCTCCAGCACCGGATTTTCGCAGCTTGCATTGGAGACCTGTCTGCCAGCCTTGGCAGCATCCATTGCCGCCTGCTGATCGTCAGCACACCAGACCGACTCGTACTTTCTGAAAGAAGCAGTATCAGGACCCGAGCGGGGAAATGCATAATAGTTAACGGTAATACCGTAGTCGTTGAGTTGCGCTACCTCGTCATGCAATTTCCGGCAATACGGGCAGTCAATGTCGGTAAACACACTCACAACAGCCTTTTCATCGTCGGCAGGAAAGCTGATGACTCCATCGCCTCCGAAATCGGAAATCATTTCGCGCCGGGCATCAGCGCGCGCAGCCTCAGTAACGTTGGCAATGCCCTGATCGGTGATCTTGAGAAGATCCCCCGTCATCAAATACTGCCCATCCTCGGTCGCGTAAATCGTGTCACCGTTGTTGCTGTGAACCTCATACAGACCTTCGGCTTCGGACTCTTTCACTGACATCACTTCAAGGCCCGGGACAGCCCGGGTCAGCCGCTCGGAAATCCGGTCTTCGATTTCACCGGCGCTGACATTGGCCATGCCAAATACACCCACAGCGATGCCGAAGGCCACAACTAAACGTTTCGTATTCATTCTGGCAAACAACCTTTTCCAGTAAGCAGTTAAACAACCCGGGCAGTAATGACACAGGCCCGGAATCAAATCAATGCGACACCCTCAAAGTAAGAAAGTTCACCCAGAAGATGGTAAACAAGTGGCCAGTCACCCCCGGGGATGATGAGCCTGATGAAGAGACTGCAGCCGTTGGCGTGCCACATGGGTGTATATCTGGGTTGTGGACAGGTCCGAGTGACCCAGCAGCATCTGGACAACCCGCAGATCCGCGCCATTGTTCAGAAGGTGCGTGGCAAACGCATGCCTCAATGTATGGGGAGAGAGATGTTTGCGTATACCGACCCGCACAGCGTAGTGCCGGATACGATGCCAAAACGTCTGGCGCGTCATGGCCGCCGCCCGGTTGCCCGGAAACAGCGCATCGCAGGACCGCCCCTTCAGAAGTTCCGGCCGCCCTTCTCTCATATATCTGAGTAGCCAGTCCACCGCCTCTTCGCCCAAAGGGACCAGCCGCTCCTTGTCGCCTTTGCCGGTAATCCTGACCACGCCCTGACGAAGATTCACCTGGTCGACACGCAGCTCCGTCAATTCCGATACCCGCAAACCACAGCCATAGAGGATTTCAAGCATGGCTTTATCCCTTAGCTCAATAGCAATGTCCGGAACCGGCTCGGTCAGAAGCGCTTCCACCTCTTCTTCAGTCAGAGAATCCGGAAGCCGCCGGGGCAACCTCGGACTGTCAATCCGCAACGTCGGGTCCTCGGCAATCAAACCTTCGCGCAACAGAAACCGGTAAAATCGGCGCAGCCCGGACAGCCTCCTCGCAGCGGTAGAACTCTTGATTCCCTCCGTCAATCCTCGGGACATCCAGGCCAGCAGATCGGTTCGGCGTACAGCCGTCAACGTCGGTTGCCCTGGTTGCGCCTGCAGCCATTCAGACAACCGAGACAAATCACTCCGATATGCCTGCCGCGTCTTTTCCCCAAGCCCATCTTCCAGCCAGACGGCATCAACGAACCTGCCAATCACTGACTCGTCTTCTGCTCTCATGTCAAACTCTCAGACTGTCAACACCCTATGGCAAGCATACCCGAAGAACAGACACAAAAAAGGCAGCCCGAAGCTGCCTTTTTCTGCCTGGTGCTCAGCGCGATGCTGATCAGCCCAGCTTTTCCTTGATCCGAGCCGCCTTGCCAGACAGGTCGCGAAGGTAGTAAAGCTTGGCCTGACGAACATCGCCACGACGCTTCACGCTGACACTGTCGATCAGCTTGGAGAAGCTCTGGAAGGTCCGCTCAACACCAACACCGTAGGAGATCTTACGCACGGTGAAAGAGGAGTTCATGCCACGGTTACGCTTGCCGATGACAACACCTTCGAACGCCTGAAGGCGCTCACGGTTACCCTCGGTTACGCGAACCTGAACGACCACGGTGTCACCCGGCGCAAATGCGGGGATTTCCTTGGTCATCTGTTCTGCTTCAAGTTGACTGATGATGTTGTTCTTGCCGCTCATCGTAATGCTCCTGATACCCAATCTGTTAATGCCCTGATCATTCAGAGGCACCCGGTTCGTTCAAAATCTCTTCCAGCAGCTCACGCTCTTCGTCCGTAAACACCCGCTTTGCAAGCAGGTCGGGGCGTCGCTCCCGGGTTCGCCTCAGCGACTGCTTTAGCCGCCAACGCCGGATCTGATCATGGTGACCGCCCAATAAAACATCCGGCACCGCCTGACCTTCGTACACTTCTGGCCGGGTGTAGTGCGGACAATCCAGCAAACCGTCGGCAAAGGAATCCTGCTCAGCCGACTGCGCATGACCCAGCGCTCCGGGGATGAGGCGCGTAACCGCGTCGATAACAGCCATCGCTGCCAGCTCGCCACCGGAAAGTACAAAATCACCCAGTGACACTTCCCGATCGACTTCCGCCGCTATCAGGCGCTCATCAACACCCTCGTACCGACCCGCCACCAGAATCAGCTGCTGCTCGGCAGCAAGCGACTCGACAACTGACTGGTTCAGCGTCTCACCTTGTGGCGAGAGGTAAACCACACAGGGGTTTCCGGGTGCCGCCTCTCTTGCCGCATGGATGGCGTCCCTGAGAGGCTGAATTTTCATCAGCATTCCAGGGCCACCACCATAAGGCCTGTCATCCACCGTACGATGCCGGTCCTGGGTGAACTCACGGGGATTCCAGCTCTGGACAGTCAGAAGACCATCGCGAACTGCCCTGCTCGTAATCCCGTAATCCGTTACCGCACTGAACATTTCCGGGAACAGACTGACTGCGCCAATCCACACCCGTTAAAACTCCGGATCCCAGTCCACAACCACGCGCTTGGCGTCTAGATCAACGCCTCGAACCACCTCGCCTGGCAGATAAGGAATCAGACGCTCACGCTGATCGATGGAGCCAGCAGTCGCTTGCACCACCAGAACATCGTTGGATCCGGTTTCCATGAGATGGTGCACTTTACCCAGGCACTCATCGTTAACCGTGAACACCTCAAGGCCTTCCAGCTGAAACCAGTAAAACTCCCCTTCAGGGAGTTCAGGCAACTCAGCGGTAGACACCCTGACTTCAGCACCACAGTACGTGCGGGCCAGATCACGGTCATTGATACCTTTCAACCTGACGACGATCCCCTGCCCCTGGCGGCGACCTTCCTCAAGCCTGGCCGGAATACGCTTGCCATCCAGATCGAGAGTCCAGTCCGGATAGTTGAGAATTCCTTCCTTGGGGTCTGTGAAGGAGAAGACCTTAAGCCACCCCTTGACCCCAAACACCGAGGTAATCCGGCCGATCACAGTTTCCTGCGAATTCTGTGTCATGCCATCAACCCCGGGGTCAGTACTGACTTACTCAGCAGCCTTGAGCAGCTGCGCAACGCGATCACTGGCCTGTGCACCCTGACCGAGCCAGAACTCGACACGGTCACGATCAACGCGCAGACGCTCTTCCTGTCCACGGGCAATCGGGTTGAAGAAACCAACGCGCTCAATAAAACGACCGTCGCGAGATTTGCGGCTGTCGGTGACTGTCAGATGGTAGAACGGGCGCTTCTTGGAGCCGCCACGAGCCAAACGGATTGTTACCATTTAACCAATATCCTGTTCTGTTGTACGAACTTTGTACGATTCGTGCCTGCTGAATACCAGCTGACACGAAGACCCATACTCGAAAGGGGCGCTATTCTATGCTAAATGAACGCCAAAGAAAACAGCAAAACCAGTTGTTTCCCTGTTTTCCATATAAGGCTTTTTACATACGGCCAAACGGAGGCATTCCGCCGCCTCCACCGCCCGGCGGCATCATGCCTCCCATGCCGCGCATCATATTCGCCATACCGCCTTTTTTGCCAAACTTTTTCATCATTTTCTGCATCTGCTTGTGCTGCTTCAGCAGACGATTCACATCCTGGATTTGCGTACCCGACCCTGTGGCAATCCGGCGCTTGCGGGAATTGTTGATCACATCAGGATAACGCCGCTCCTTCGGTGTCATCGAGCAGATGATGGCCTCCATCTGCCCCATAGACTTGTCATTAACCTGCTGCTGAGCCACCTGGGCCATCTGCCCCATCCCGGGAAGCTTGTCGAGCAAACCACCAATGCCGCCCATATTTTTCATTTGCTGCAGCTGATCACGGAAATCCTCAAGATCAAAACTCTTTCCCTTCTTGATCTTCTTGGTTAGCTTCTGGGCCTTTTTCTGATCAAGTTTGCGCTCTGCCTCCTCAATCAGGGAGAGCACGTCGCCCATACCAAGGATCCGGGAAGCGACGCGATCCGGATAAAACGGCTCCAGGGCATCGGACTTCTCCCCCACACCCAGGAACTTGATCGGCTTGCCGGTAATGTGACGAACCGACAGAGCTGCACCACCTCTGGCGTCGCCATCGGTTTTCGTTAACACCACGCCAGTAAGCGGCAAAGCATCATTAAATGCTTTCGCAGTGTTGGCTGCATCCTGACCAGTCATGGCATCGACCACGAACAGGGTCTCGACAGGGTTCACCGCCTTATGCAGTCTGCCGATCTCGCCCATCATCTGTTCATCGACATGCAGGCGGCCCGCAGTATCGAGAATCACAACATCAATGTGCTTCTTCCTGGCGGCGTCGATCGCACCTTCGGCAATATCCACCGGATCCTGGTCGGCGCTGCTCGGAAAGAACTCAACTCCGACCTCACCCGCAAGGGTCTCCAACTGACGAATCGCAGCGGGACGATAGACGTCCGCACTCACCACCAGCACGGACTTCTTCTGACGCTCCTTGAGGAATCGGGAAAGCTTGGCGACCGTGGTGGTCTTACCAGCACCCTGAAGACCGGCCATCATGACCACAGCCGGCGGCTGGACATTCAGGTTAAGGGACTCGTTACCCTCACCCATCACCCTTTCCAGTTCCTGCTGGACAACTTTCACAAACACCTGACCAGGCGTCAGACTGCGTTGAACTTCCTGGCCGATGGCACGATTACGGACACCCTCAACAAAGTCCTTGACCACTGGCAGCGCGACATCCGCCTCCAGCAGCGCCATCCGCACTTCACGGAGAGTATCTTTTATATTGTCATCTGTGAGGCGCGCCTGGCCGGAAATCTTGCGCAGACTGCCGGAAAGTCGGTCTTGGAGGTTCTCAAACATGTTGCTCTTCCGTACCCCGGATAAATTGATTGCGTGAATCAACAGAGTCGGCGACGACTCCTTGATTCCAGTTGCATAATCGCGACATTATAACCAGACTATCGCCCTGAAACGACCAACCCGGTCAAATCGGCTCAAACCAGCGCCGATCCCCAGTCTGAACAGTGGTTAATAAGGAAGTCATGGGAACGCTGATTCTCGCGGTCACCGCCCTTTTTCTTTACAGCGTCGGTACCGCGCTGCAGGCCCTGCATTTCAGGGGTCGGGTTCAAAGCAACATTGCCATTACCACCCTTATAGGCGTACTCGCCCTTACCAGCCATGGACTGCTCATCGGCCAGACGGTCTACCATGACGGCGGGTTCGACTTCAGCTTTTTCAAGAGCTCGATTCTGATTTCCTGGCTGATCGTCTTTCTGTTGCTTGGCCTGAACCTCAAGAAGCCTGTGCAAAGCCTGTTCCTTGGGGTGTACCCGCTGGCCTGCCTTACCATCATCCTTACCCTGGTGGCGCATGGGCCATCCAGACTGGTATCCGAGCAAAGCTACGGCATGCTCTCCCATATCGCACTTTCAGTGACAGCCTACAGTCTCTTTACGCTGGCCGCTATCCAGGCAGTCCTTCTTTATTTTCAGAATCGCCAGCTGAAGCACAACTACAACAGCATGCTGGTTCGAAACCTGCCACCTCTGCAGACCATGGAATCGCTACTGTTTGAAATGGTCTGGGCCGGCGTGGTGATGTTAATCCTGGCAATTGTTACCGGCGCCCTGTTTATAGAAGATCTCTTCGCCCAGAATCTCGCCCACAAAACCCTGTTTTCGATCCTCTCACTGATGGTATTCGTGGCACTCCTGATCGGTCGCTACACCAAAGGCTGGCGAGGCATCACCGCAAGCCGTTGGACCCTGGCCGGCTGCGCACTCCTGATGCTGGCGTTTTATGGCAGCAAGTTCGTTCTGGAACTGATCTTCCAACGAGGGGGCTGAGAGCCCGGGCACCCGACAATCTCTTGACACAGGGCTCGCTAAAAACCTATTTTCGCCACTTGCCAGCAATAGAAGGACACCTCCTTTGAACGAAACATCGCTTACCGCGCTGTTTATTCTCCTCGTCGGACTGATTCTGCTCTCGGGTTTTTTCTCCAGCTCCGAAACCGGGATGATGTCCCTGAACCGCTATCGCCTTAAACACATGGCCAAAACCGGCCATAAAGGGGCAAAACGCGCCCAGGGCTTGCTGCAACGAACCGACCAGTTGATTGGCGTTATCCTGATCGGCAACAACTTCGTCAATATCTTTGCCTCTTCCATTGCTACGGTCATTGCAATACGCGTCTGGGGCGATGCTGGCATCGCAATTGCCACAATCCTGTTGACCATCGTGATCCTGATATTTGCGGAGGTGACCCCTAAGACCCTGGCAGCACTGTTCCCCGAAAAAATTGCTTTCCCCGCAAGCTACGTACTCGGGCCACTGCTGAAACTTTTGTACCCCATAGTCTGGGCGGTAAACCTGTTTACCGGTGGCATATTGAAAATACTCGGTGTTTCCGCCCAGGATGCTGCCAATGACCACCTCAGCCGGGAAGAACTCAGAACCCTGGTCAACGAGGCCGGCGCACTGATACCCGCCAAGCACAAAGATATGCTGGTCAGCATTCTGGACCTGGAAAAAGTTACAGTTAACGACATCATGGTCCCCCGCAACGAGGTCGTGGGCATCGACCTGGACGACGACACAGACACAATTCTGCGGCAGTTACGCAGTAGCCAACACACCCGACTGCCGGTTTACAAAGGTGACATCAACAACATTCAAGGTACTCTGCACTTGAGAAGCGCCTCGAAACTGCTCCTTCAGGAAGACATCAACAAGGCAATGATCATGCAGCTTTGCCAGGAACCTTACTTCATTCCGGAAAGCACCCCTCTGAACACGCAACTGATCAATTTCCAGAAGCGTCGTCGCCGGTTTGGCGTAGTTGTGGACGAATACGGTGACGTTCTCGGCCTGGCAACCCTTGAAGACATACTCGAAGAAATCGTCGGCGACTTCACAACGGATTACGCCGCCACCAGTCCGGACATCATTCCCCAGGACAATGGTACATTCATTATCGATGGCACCGCCGCAGTGCGCACAATCAACAAGACGCTTGGATGGAAACTCCCCACGGACGGACCTAAAACACTCAACGGCCTGATTACCGAAACCCTGGAAAATATCCCTGACACCAACGTCTGCCTGAAAGTAGATGGCCATCGGGTCGAGGTGCTCCAGATCAAGGACAACGTTGTGAAGGCCGCCATCGTGCACCCTAAAAGGCGAAAAAAACGCTCACTTTCGCTGACTTAACCCCTTCTTCTGTGCGGCGCCATAGACCCTTCCATTATAGCGCCGCACATTCTTGAAAGATCAAATTGTAACCGCCAACTTGACCGACGCCGACCTCCCACCAACACTGAAGAAGCTTGCAATAGAAAGTATTGGCAAGGAATACGTCCATGAGCCTGACAAGCACATCAGGCCTGTTTGCCCACACTGACCAGGAGTGGGAGGCGATTCAGAACGACTTCGAATCTGTCACACTGTTTTAGGCTGGTCATATTCTGTTGCTGGCCATGTTTGTCGCCCTGTTGGCAATCAACGTGGTCACCTGGAGCGTGGGCATTGGACCGATTCACGTGAACTGAGAACTACAGTTTCTGCAAGGCGACCATCTCCACGAGGGCGCTTGTCAGGCGCCCTGTTTTTAAAAAATTCGCGCCAATGTGAGCGTTTAGTCATGTTAACTTTGGCGGAAATGCGGTAAATTTAACCAATAAACAGAAATCAAGAATCACAAGCTCGGTCATGTATCCGGTTGAGGCGTAAACAGGAGTCTGCCATGAACAAGCAGTCCGGCATACATTACCTCCGCGAACACAGAGAAGCCGGAAGTAACAAACCGGTTCCTGCGGAGGTCACCCGCATCCGGGACACTGTTGTCGCCGGACTCGGTGATTTGCTGCAGGGTGCCTTCGACGCCGTCGATGACTCTCTGTTTGAGCTGGCAAACAATGCCCGCAGTAACAATGAACAAAACCGTTATTTTGAGGCGATGCGAGAGATACGCATCAAACGCAAGGGTGTAGAACGACACTTTCAGAATAGCGTTGCCCAGTATTTCGCCAATCCTCCCCATACTGGCCCGCTCCAGGAAGAAAGTCTGAGCAAACAACCCAGCGCAGATACTCTCGCCCTGGTTGGCAACGACGACCTCGAAGAGCAGGTTGCACTTAACGCCATGATCACCAAGGCTAAGGCGCACTTTCAGGGGCCATTGCTTCAGCTTCAGACCCGTTTCAGCCAGGTTTACCCGGAAGCCACCGACGAATCCCCGGTTAACCCCATGGCTCCGGAGCACCTTTGCAGCGCTTTCACCGAGGCAATCCAGGCTCTGGAAATCCAGATCAGGGAACGTCTCATTCTGCTCAAGCAGTTTGACCGCTACGTTGTCTCGAATCTGGGAATGCTTCTCGACGAAGCCAACCGGATACTGATTCAAGCCGGCATTATTCCGAATTTCAGGTACCACGGGAAAGCCGGACAGCAGCACGGCGAATCGAAAGCACAGCCGGCAGGCACTGGCAACGAGGAAGATTCAGCGGCGGACACAATCGCAGCCGGGCGAACAAGGGAGACAGAAAGCAGCGCTGTCTTTGATCAAATCAGACAGATGCTGGCACTTCAGCGCGCCAATTCAGGTATGCCACCCCGCTCCTCCGACCCGAATGTCAGAGTGGTTGGTGACATGGAGCTGGCCAGTCTTCTTAATTCGCTACCACTGTCAGGAGCCAGAGACGATCAGATCAATCTGAGTGATGGCGAACCCGTCAGTGTTGACCTCCGGCAACTGGTCCAGCAAATCCTATCCCAGGCAGAAACCGGGGATGGCCGAAAACCGGCGCTTAATGAGGTTGACGAAGACCTCATCAACCTGGTCTCAATGCTTTTCGAGTTCATTCTTGACGATTACAATCTGTCCGCCCCGGTTCAGGTTCTGATCAGCCGACTACAGATTCCAATTCTGAAAGTGGTTATTCGGGACAAGAGCTTCTTCAGTCAGGCCGCACATCCGGCCAGACGACTCCTGAACTCCCTGGCGAGGGCCGGCATAGGCTGGGGCAGCAGTGACGAGAAAGCCAAGGACAAACTCTATGAACAGATTCACAACATCGTGCAAAGGATTCTCAACGAGTTCGACGGAGATATTTCGCTGTTTGAAACCCTGAATCAGGAATTCGATCAGTTTCTTGAAAGGGAGAACCGTAAAGCGTCGCTGGTTGAACAGCGAACCCGGGAATCTGAACGGGGTAGAATCAAGTCCCAGACGGCCCAGCAAACAGTGGACAATCTGCTGAAACAGAAAGTCTCCCGCTACAAGCTGCCGGAATCAATCCACGACATCCTGATGAATGGCTGGAGCCGCGTCATGTTTCTGGCTTACCTCAGGGACGATGTAGAGCATCGCTGGAACGCCACCGTCAAAGTCGTCGATGACCTTATCTGGTGCCTTCATCCCCATCAGGAAGATGACGAAAGAGATCAGTGGGTCCGCGTGGTACCAGGCCTCCTCAAAGCACTGAGATCAGGGCTGGAAGAAGTATCCTACAACTCATCCCGACTCGATGAGATGATGGCGCAGCTCAAGCATCAACTGGCCGAGGCATTCCGAACCAACGCCGCAATTGAAGCTCTCCAGGACTCCCCTGAAGAGCCGGATGAAGAGGAAACCACCACTGGTCACCAGACCGCTGTTGAACGCCAGCAGGAGCTCGAGGAAGCGGCTGTTTCCGAGTATGTTGCCCAGATCGATGGTATTGAGATAGGCAACTGGGTTGAGTTCCGCCTTGTTAATGGCGCCAGTTTCCGATGCAAACTGTCCGCCATTATTGAAGAAGCCGACTGCTTTGTCTTTGTAAACCGGATGGGGCTGAAGGTCATTGAAAAAAATCGGATTGAACTCGCCCATGAAATGCGTCGCGGGCGGCTTACGCTGCTTGAGCAAGGCGCATTGATTGACAGAGCTCTGGATGCAGTCGTCGGCACCCTGCGGAGCAAAACCGCCTGACGCCAATGCTTGTGAACAGCAGTACTAATGCCCTGCCGGCCAAGTACCGGCTAGGGTTAGCAATATCGCTGGCTCTGTTCCTTCACACGCTGCTACTTTCGGGCATACCAACGCCACTCGATCAACAGGCGAAAACGCACAGAGAAAGTGTGCGTTTCGAGCTGATACCACCGGGCTCCCGCGAAACCTCAGCCACCCTGGCGGAGAAGCTCAACCAGCAGTCATCGCCAATTCCGACATTTGGCCCACCCTCCCTTACAGAAGAGAGCAGACCGGCGCCCGAGTTTTCTACTACCCGCCAACTGGAAGCTCCCACACCAACACAGGTAGCCACTGACAGTCCGCCGCGCAGCGAATCAACTAAAGCAAGTACCGGGGCTTCTGTCGGAGAAAAGGTCAAACAGGTCTCTGACGCCAAGGACATGAGCATTGCCAGAATAGCGAGGTCGCCAGCCGAGCTGGATCCTTACGCGGTCAGACTGGCCCTTCACCTGGCAGAACAGATAGAGAAACTGAGAGTACCGGCGATGGGAAGTCTCACCGAAACCGTCGCCATGGAAGTGGAATTACAACTGCTGGGAAACGGTGCCCTGACCCGGGCAAGAGTTCTGAAATCGACAGGAATCGAAAACCTTGACGAGGCGGCTTACCGCGCTGCACTGGCTGCCAGTCCATACCCGCAACCGCCGGAAGCTGCCGCCACCGGCAACCGTTTCGAGGTAGAACTACTGTTCACCCCGAAACGGCTCTGACCGGGCGATGCCTTCAGGCTTCTGCCTGCTTTGCTGCCTCTTTGACCAGTTTTGCCAGCTCGCCGCTCTCGGACATTTCCAAAATAATATCACAACCCCCAACAAGCTCACCGTTGATGTATAGCTGGGGATACGTCGGCCAGCTGGAATATACCTTCAGAGCCTCCCGGAGCTCCTGGTTGTCCAGAATATTCACGAACGCAAAACGCTCACCACAGGCCATCAGCGCCTGTACCGTTTTGGCGGAAAAGCCACACTGGGGCGCCTGGGGACTACCCTTCATGTACAGGATAACCGGATTCTCGTCGAGCTGGCTTTTAATGGTTTCATTAATTTCCATGAACATTCACCTCTGTTGGAACAGTCTTGCCACACGGCAATTTTATTACCGCTATTGTACACGGGTGCCGAACCCCTCACCAAACAACCTGATTTGACCTTACGCAACGACATCAGTTCCACCCCTGCTACAGCGTTGTCATACCTGCTCCGAAGGGCTAGACTTGATGCCCCATTTTTCAGCCAACGTTCAGGTAATCCCGCCAGTTGCGGGGTTCGATGAGATAAGGGCCATTTCATGGCGGCAAGACATTTTCTGACATTGAATGACATGACAACCAGTGAGCTGGAAAACCTGGTTGATCATGCCACTGCATTGCGCAACGAATGGCGGCAAGGCAAAGTTCGGGATTCCCTGAAAAACCGTGTCCTTGCAATGATCTTTGAAAAGTCATCCACGCGGACCCGGGTTTCCTTCGAAGCCGGCATGGCGCAGCTCGGCGGCTCCGCGATGTTTCTGTCGCCGAGAGATACCCAGCTTGGTCGCGGAGAACCCATAGAAGACTCTGCCATCGTCATTTCCAGCATGGTGGACGCGGTCATGATCCGCACCTTTGCCCATGACACGGTGGAGCGATTTGCCGCCGCATCACGAGTACCGGTTATCAACGCCCTGACCGATGACTTCCATCCCTGTCAGCTATTGGCAGATATGCAGACCTATCGAGAGCACCGCGGCAGTATCCGGGGTGCTACCGTGGCCTGGATCGGTGACGGCAACAACATGTGCCATTCATACATCAACGCCGCTGCTCAGTTTGACTTCAATCTGAACATTGCCTGCCCCGAGGGCTACGACCCGGCCGAATCGCTGCTCAAGGCAAACGGAGACCGCGTCACTGTGCTCCGGGATCCTGCTGAGGCGGCCCGCGGCGCTCAACTCCTGGTAACCGACGTCTGGGCATCTATGGGACAGGAAGATGAACAGAAAGCCCGGGAAAAGGCATTCAGCGGCTACCAGATCAATCCGGAGCTGCTGGCTGTTGCTGACAAAGATGCGCTGTTTATGCACTGCCTGCCAGCCCACCGGGGCGAGGAAATCTCGGCAGATATGATGGAGCACCCTGCTTCCGTGGTCTGGGATGAGGCAGAAAACCGCTTGCATGCTCAGAAAGCCCTGCTGGAATTTCTCATCCTGAATCGTCTGGACTGATTACATGAGCACAACCGCGCAACCTCCTGCAGACTGGCTGCTTGAGGTCAATAACCTGTCCTGCGGCTACGGCGGGGATTCCGTGGTCAAAGATGTCAGCTTTGCGCTAAGTCACGGGGACATCGGCTGCCTGCTTGGTCCCAGCGGCTGCGGTAAAAGCACGATTCTGCGCGCCCTGGCGGGTTTTCTACCGCTGACCGGTGGCGAGATCTGCCTTCAGTCCCAGACCATAAGCCTGCCCGGACGCACACTCCCGCCTGAAAAGCGGCGGATCGGCATGGTGTTTCAGGACTACGCCCTGTTTCCGCACCTGACCATCGCGGACAACGTAGGATTTGGTCTGCGTAATCTAAGCAAGGCGGAAAAACGACAGAAGGTCATGGAACTGCTCAATGTTGTTCATTTGCAGGACCTGGCCGATAGCTATCCGCATGAACTGTCCGGAGGCCAACAGCAGCGGGTCGCTCTGGCTCGCGCCCTGGCACCTGAACCAACCCTGATCCTGCTTGATGAGCCATTCTCCAATCTGGATGCGGATCTGCGCCGACGGCTTAGCCTGGACGTTCGCGAAATTCTCAAGACTCTGGGTATCAGCGCCATCCTGGTTACTCATGACCAGCAGGAAGCCTTCGCCATGTGCGACCAGGTGGCGGTGTTGCGGGACGGCAGGATTCAGCAGTGGGACGTGCCCTACAACCTTTACCATGAACCCGCAAATCGTTTCGTTGCCAGCTTCGTGGGCCAGGGTGGATTTATCCCCGGCACCACGCTGGGGCCGGACACCATCGAATCCGAGCTGGGGGTTATTCATGGCAACCGTGCGTACAAGTGGGAGCCTGGCACCCTTGTAGACGTCCTGATCCGGCCGGATGACATCGTGTACGACGCTGACTCGGGTCTGCGACCGAAGGTTGTAGAAAAGACCTTTGCCGGAACTTCAACCCTGTACCGTTTCCGGTGTTCTGAAGATACAGAATTCGAAGCGCTGTTCCGGAGCCATCTGGATTTTAATCTGGGTGAGCACGTTCCGGTGCGAGTAGAGGCTGATCACCTGATCGCGTTCGAGCGCACCATCTGACACAGTCAGTTGTGGCAAACCCGCTCGACGGCGTCGAGCCAGCCGGCGTAAAGCGACTCCCGCAGAGCCGGACCCATGACCGGATGGAATTTTCGCTCACAGTCCCAGAGACCCGAAATCTGTTCGAGGCTTTCGAAAACACCGGTCTGTAACCCTGCAAGGTAGGCGGCCCCAAGGGCTGTCGTTTCCGTAACCCTTGGACGGTCAACCGTGACATTCAGAATGTCGGCCAGGAACTGCATGACCCAGTCGTTGACCACCATACCGCCATCCACCCGAAGGG
>AZIK01001409.1_pt1 | contig 17934 bp, 18 predicted proteins | sample 359131 | NCBI WGS metagenome assembly AZIK01 (sample SAMN02429715, study PRJNA222663) | marine sediment metagenome | biome: Sediment sample; isolation source: enrichment culture of sample MGS-ANC(AMM) from oil contaminated site at the... | place: Italy: Ancona | collected 2012-02-14 | depth 6 m m | reverse complement strand
GCGGGTAACCGTAACGGCAGCAGTGGCGGATCCGGCCAGAAGTCTCAGCAGGGTGCCATGGCTGGTGCGCTGGCGCAGGCGCTCGCGTCGGCGCGCAAGGGCAGCCGTTAAAGAGTTTACAATCTTTTCACCGGCCGGTTTTGGCTCACAGGGCGAAACCGGCCGCAGCAGGAGTCAACCATGGCTGAATCCCGCCATTCCGTATTTCGTCAGTTCGCTGCCAGCGACTGGGATGGATTTCTTAAAGGTGTCGAAAAAGAGGGGTTGCGGGTGGATCGCAACGGTTTCGTTGCTCAGACCCCGCATCCCGAAGCTCTGGGTTCGGCACTGACCCACCCGAGAATTACCACCGACTATTCAGAAGCTTTGCTTGAGCTGATTACGCCCGTGTTCAACAGCACCGCAGGCATGCTCCAGTCGCTTCGGGAAACCCATGCCTTTGTGCAGCAGAACCTTGGTGACGAGGTGTTCTGGGCCGCCAGCATGCCTTGCGAGCTGGACGGTGATCAGAGCATTCCCATTGCCGAATATGGCAGCTCCAACATCGGCCACCTCAAGCACGTATACCGACAGGGTCTGGCTGTTCGTTACGGGCGCATGATGCAGAGCATTGCCGGCGCCCATTACAACCTGTCGTTGCCCGACAGTTTCTGGCAGAAATGGCAGCAACTGCTTGGCAATCAGCAAAGCCTGAAAGATTTCAAATCAGACCAGTATTTCTGGCTGATCCGTAATTTCCGCCGACGGAGTTGGCTGCTGATGCTGTTGTTCGGGGCTTCGCCAGCCCTCGATGCCAGTTTTGTGGCTGATGTCAGTCATGATCTCAGTCGGTTTGATCAGCACACCTGGTATGGTGAGTGTGCCACCTCACTACGCATGGGGGATCTGGGCTACCACAACAACGCCCAGGCTTCCCTGAACATCTGTTTCAACGAGCTCAGTACCTACACCCAGACTCTGGACCGCGCCATCCATACGACCTGGCCGGCCTATGAAGCGATCGGTACACGCCGGGGCGATCAGTTCATCCAGATCAATACCAGTGTGCTGCAGATCGAGAATGAGTATTACAGTGCAGTCCGACCCAAGCGCACAACCGAGCGGGAAGAAAAACCCATTCAGGCGCTTGATGCACGCGGCGTGGAATACATTGAGGTGCGCTGCCTGGATCTCGATCCGTTCTCTCCGATTGGTGTTAACGAGGCCCAGATCGATTTCCTGGATCTTTTCCTTCTTGATTGCCTGCTATCGGATTCTCCCCGTATTGGTGATGCCGAGTGCGACCGCCTGGATGACAACTACAAGGATATTGTGGCCAGTGGGCGCGACCGCGAATTGAAACTCTGCCGTGGCGGAACGCGGACGCCGGTGTCAGAGGCAGCGACTGAAATACTGGAACAACTGGATCCCCTGGCGGAGCTTCTGGACAGCTGGCGGGGTGACGATACCTATCGTCGTGCACTGTCGACCCAGCGTCAGGCATTGACGGGGGAATGGACGGTGCCTTCCGCCCGGGTGCTCGATGCCATGCGCTCCTCGGGCCTGGGACACCGGGAGTGGGGCATGGAAATGGCGCGCCAGCATCAGCAAACCCTCAGGCAGGAGGGGCTTGATGCTGATGTCCGCAAGGCGTTTGAGTCCATGACGGCCAAATCCCTGGCAGAGCAGGCAGCGATGGAACGTGACGATAGTCAGCCGTTTGGCGAGTTTCTGGAACAGTACCTGCGTGCCTGACAGGTTCTTGTGTCACAGTTTTCGAAGTCCGCGGACCTGACGCACAGAAACTGAACGACGAGTTGTCACTCCCCTGGCCCGGCTGTTAATTTTTGCAGCATCAGGTTCAGGAGGAGCTGGCATGGCCAGGGATATCAAACTCGGTTGGGATATGGATACGCTGAACAAGGCTTATCGTCAGGGCTCCATGGCTGCCAGCATGGGACTGGACAAATCCCGATGCCCCTATCGCGGTGAGGTTGTTGTCGCGGCCTGGGAAGCCGGCTGGAATGATGCTGATCAGGTTGTCCGGGACGGGCGGGACAAGCCAGACGATCTGTTTTCATGGATCGCCTGAGCAAGAGCGGACTTTCGTTTTATTTCTGAACCACGAATTCCGTAAACAGGACGCCGGCAATGCTTTCGCCGGTTTGCTGTTCTCCCAGTACCGCATTAATTCTTTGTTTTGCTTCTTCCCGCAGGGCCTGTTGGCCTTCCATTGACGTCAGGCGCTCTGTATCGGTTTGCTCCCCGAACAGCATCACCAGCTCATGCCTCAGCCGCGGCATATGCGCTTCCACTGCCGGCCGGGTGTTGGCACCCCGGGCTCTCAGGCTGACCGCAGCCTTCAGGTAGGTAGGCTTGCTGCCCGGCGCCCCCACATGGGTAACAAACGGTGGGTCCATGCTGATGTAGTCGGTAATCCCGCTCTCTTCTTCGGCCACGTCCTCTTCAGTATTTTCCTCATCCTGGGAAAAAGCCGTCAGGGGTATCAGTGCAAACAACAGAAACAGAAGAGTCAGGACAGGTTTTGGCTGGTGTGTCATAGGCTTGAAGTTGGTCGTGGTTTAGGGTTAAGTGACTGGCTGTGTGTCGAGAATAGCAGGCCAGGTGCCCGCTTGCAGTTTCAATTCACAATTCGAGGTGTTCTTTTGACCAGCAGATGGCTTTTCGGGTTTATTTTCCTTGTATGTGCTGCACTTCTGGGTGTGGCTTTCTATATGGAGCATGTGATGGGGCTGGAGCCCTGCCCGCTTTGCTGGTTACAGCGTTTCGGTTTCATGGGCGTCGGTCTGGTGAGTTTTGTGGCCTTTTTACATGGCGCGACCGGATTCGGAGTTCGCGTCTATGGCTTCCTCCTTGCGCTGACAGCAGGTGTCGGGCTCGGTCTGGCAGGAAGGCAACTGTGGCTGCAAAGCCTGCCGGCAGACCAGGTGCCCGCATGCGGTCCGTCGGTTGACTATCTGCTCGATGTTTTACCCTGGTTTGAGGTGCTGTCCACTGCAATCAGGGGGACCGGGGATTGTGCTGAAGTGGTATGGCGGTTCCTGGGATTGAGCATTCCCGGATGGACCGCGGTGTTTTTCTCTCTGCTGGTTATCACCGGTCTGGTTTTGTTGTTTCGCCGGCCAAAAGCCAGGGAATGGATTAGGAGCTGAAACGGTTGCGGGAGACTGCGGCCATGGGGTAACTTGATCCAAAGATAATAAAAATCAAAACCGAAACAGAAGTAGCGATTACAAGCGGAGAACAGGCGTCATGTTGGAAAATTGCCGAAATGCCCGGGAGCGCTGGGGTGGCGTCAGCGAACTGATTGATCGCTGGCTCAAAGAGCGTCAGGAGCTGCTGGTTCATTACTGCGACCTGTCCGGAGAGAGTGACTTCTCGCAGACCGAGGCGCTGGGAGAAAAGTTCGTACGCCTGTGTGAGGTGCTGGTAGATTATGTTTCTACCGGCCATTTCGAGATCTATGAGCAGTTGGTCCGCGAGGCCCGAGAGTTTAACGATGGTGGCCTGGAACTGGCTGCAAAGGTCTATCCCAGGATCGAGAAGACCACGGAGGTGGCTCTTAACTTTAACGACCGTCTGGACGGCCGTGAGTTGTCTGAAGAGGACGTCAAGGAACTGTTCGAAGAATTGTCGAAGCTGGGGGAGACTCTGGAGACCCGCTTTGAGATGGAAGATTTCCTGATCGAGCACCTACACAATGCCCACGCGGGCAAAGTAGCCTCTGCCTGAGAAAATCCTGAAATAAAAAAGCCCCAGTCGGCGATGCCGGACTGGGGCTTTTTTGTGGCTCAGACTCAGGAGTCCGGATTGATCTCGAGAAGCTCGACATCAAATACCAGGGTCTCGTTCGGACCGATAGCCCGGTTGCCGCCAGGGCCGTAGGCCAGGTCGGACGGGATATAGAGCTTGTAGCGGGCGCCAGCGCTCATCAGCTGCAGGCCTTCGGTCCAGCCGGGTATGACCTGGTTCAGAGCAAAGGTTACCGGCTCGCCGCGCTCCCGGGAGCTGTCGAAGACTTCACCGGACAGTAGTTCACCTGTGTAATGCACCTGAACAGTGTCGGTGGCTGCCGGTTTTTCGCCTTCACCCTGTTCAAGCACCTCATACTGAAGGCCAGACTCGGTGGTTTCCACGCCCTCGCGCTCGGCATTTTCCGCCAGGAAGGCTTTGCCGGCATCCAGATTCTTCTGGGCCAGTTCTTCCATCTGCTTGCCCTGTTCTTCCTGCATTTGCTGCTGGTAAGCCATCAGGGCTTGCTGGATTTCCTCGCGGCTCATGCGCTTGGCTTCTTCATCGCCGGCGTGGCCATGCTGGATGCCCTGGAGGAACTGGTCCATCTGCAGGTTCGGCAGATCATTGCCCATGCGCTCACCCAGAACCAGACCCATGCCGTAGCTGACCTTCTGGTCGGTTGAGTCGAGGTTCGGTTGTTCAGGTGCTTCCGGGGGCGTGGAGCAGCCAGCGACCAGGCCGGTCACTGCCAAGGCAAGGAACGTCTTCTTCATTGCATCATCCTTTAACGTCGGTACTCGGGGCAGGGCCCCGCATTGTGTTTATCAGAACGCAGAAGGTAACGGGTTCCGGCATCAGATGCCACTGAACATGTGTTAAGAAAACAGACGTGTCAGATCAACTGCCGTTGGTGCCTGCTGCAGGCGGGCCCAGAGAAAAGGGCGCATGGTAAGGAGATCGCCAGTCTGTCTCGGGCTCAGCCGGGCGGGTCCGCGGGAAGACGTTGTCACGTCGCTCGATGGCCAGGGTGTTCCAGCGTCCCTGTTCCGGAGGCTGATCGGCATAATGCCAGCTGCCATCGGTGTCCTGCCATTTGAATACGATCTCGGGGCCTTCGGTGGGAATGGGGGAGGGTACCAGTCCTTCAAAAGCCGGGATCTCTGGTTGTTCCTCGTTTGCCACGGGTTGGGATACCTGCTCCGGGTCGTTCAGCCCGAAGAAAATCAGTAGTAACAGCAAGCCCAGGGCCGGAAACGAGAGCCGTATAAGCCACTTCATCATCATGGCTGGTGGTCTCCCTTGGGAAAGTGGGTCAGGCTAGTAGCCAGTGTATTCAGCAGGGGCCTGGCACTCTCGTCAACTGGAGATGTCGGCGCAGCTGCAACAAGATTGCTCAGAATCAGCGAATCGTGTCCCTGCATGTTGGCGTTCTCCAGGTTGTTTGTCATTAATGTCCGCCAGCTCAGTGCCAGTTCAATCTGTTCGGCCTCAAGTTCGAGACCGGCTATGCCGGTGCGTAGTTTTTGCAGGTTATCGGCGTTGCCGGGCAACGATTTTCTCGCGCTGCGCAGTGCACCGGTTACACGGTCACGCCACTCTGTTACCGTAGCGTCCTCGACCCCGGCGAAGGTCCTGCCAGACAGTGCAAGCCAGGCGGCACTCAGAATGCGCGTTACGCTCCAACCCTGGTTCTGAAGGGCCAGGCAGTTGTCCTGGACGTTAGGAAGCTTCCAGAACGTCAGTGCAAAACGCCAGAGTGGATTCTCTGGTTCCAGGTCTGCCGGCAATTCCAGCGGCGGTGTCGACAAATCCGGAATGGGAACCGAGCGGACCGACATAATCGCTGTGCCTTCCCTGAACAATTTACGTTGATAAAATGAAAGCATGTTAACGATAACCGATCTCAGTTTACAACGGGGCGGCGTCTGGTTGCTAGATTCCGTTAACCTGACGGTGCAGCCCGGTCAGCGAGTGGCCATCGTCGGCGCCAATGGTGCTGGAAAATCCAGTCTGTTTCAGCTCTTACTGGGCCAATTGACGCCGGAGCAGGGGACCGTCTCGTTGCCTGGCGGCTGCCGGATAGCCCACATGGCGCAGGAAGTTGAGGCCTCCGGGCGTAGTGCCCGGGATTTCGTCCTTGATGGAGACCTTGATCTGCGTCGCATGGAGGGGGAGCTTGCCCGGGCAGAAGCGGCCGGTGATGATCATGCCATTGCGCGCATACACGGTGAGCTGGATGTCCATGAAGCCTGGTCTGCGGCCCGTCGTGCCGAGGCGCTTCTGAGGGGGCTGGGCTTCTCTGACGAAGACGCAGACCGACCGGTATCAGCGTTTTCCGGGGGCTGGCGAATCCGCCTGAACCTGGCACAGGCCCTGATGCGGCCTTCCGATCTGCTGCTTCTGGATGAACCAACCAACCACCTGGATCTGGATGCCTGCCTGTGGCTTGAAAACTGGCTGCGCCGTTATCCGGGGACGCTGCTGTTTATCTCTCACGACCGTGATTTCATGGATCGGGTCGCCACTCATGTGGTGCACTTCGACCGGCGCAAGCTTGAACTCTATACGGGTAATTACTCAGCCTTTGAGGGCCAGCGCAGCGAGCGGTTGGCCCAGCAGCAGGCCGGTTTCGAGCGACAGCAGGCCCGAATTGCCGAAATCCAGCGCTTCATTGATCGCTTTAAGGCAAAGGCGACCAAGGCCCGACAGGCACAGAGCCGGGTCAAGGCGCTGGAGCGTATGGAACGTATTGCGCCGGCCCATATCGATTCGCCTTTCAGCTTTGAGTTTCCGGTGGCCGAGAAAGTCTCTAACCCCCTGCTTTCAATACGGAACGGCCAGGCGGGACACGGGGATACCACGATTCTGACCGGAATTAATCTCACCTTGCTTCCCGGCAGCCGGGTTGGCCTGTTGGGGCCCAACGGTGCGGGTAAGTCCACGTTAATGGATTCGCTTCGTGGTGAGAGCACGCTTCTGTCAGGAGATCGAACCTGTGGAGAGCATCTGGCCATAGGCTACTTTGCCCAGCATCAGCTTGAGTCTCTGGATCTTGATGCCAGCCCGTTCCTGCACCTGCAGCGGTTGGCGCCAAAAGCCTCGGAACAGAGTATCCGGAACTTCCTCGGTGGCTTTGATTTTCATGGCGATGAAGCCTTGAGCTCTATTCGATCATTCTCCGGCGGTGAAAAGGCGAGGGTTGCGCTGGCTGTTATCGCCTGGCAGAAACCGAATCTACTGCTGCTGGACGAGCCAACCAACCATCTGGATCTGGAAATGCGCCAGGCTCTGACCATGGCCTTGCAGAATTTCGACGGCGCCATCGTGGTGGTTTCCCACGACCGGCACCTGCTTCGAAACACTGTCGATGAATTCTGGCTGGTGAATGATGGCCGGGTTGCTGAATATCAGGGCGACCTGGAGGATTACGAGCGCTGGTTGGCGGACCGTCGAAAAGACGACAGCGAAGCCCCGAAGCGAACGCCGGTGGGGCAGCAGGCCGCTCCGGAGAATACCGAGGCGGTCGGGGAGAGTGCCGACGACAGGAAGGCGCGTAAACGCGCGGAAGCGGCGCTTCGCCAGAAACTCAGCCCCTACCGCAAGCAGCAGAACGCCCTGGAAAAGGAAATGGATCAGCTTCAGAAGAGGCTGTCGACTCTGGAAGATCAGCTTTCCGATCCCGGTCTGTACGACGACGGTGGCAAAGTGCGCCTGAAAGAGTTGCTGGGGCAGCAGGCCACTGCAACAAACCGCCTTGAAGAGGTGGAAGCCCAGTGGCTTGAAGTCAGTGAGACGGTGGAATCGCTGGAGTCTGAGCTGGCGGGCTGATGGAAACTCAGTCGCCGCTCAGCTCCAGCACGAAATCCTGTTTGGCGAGGTAGTCGCGCTCATTCTCAAGGTCGGCCAGGGTCAGTGGTCGGTCATCCAGCCAGCCGGACGGGAATTCCAGCACTACCTTGTCCTGATGTGCTGTCAGGGCGAAGGCCGGGGGCGCTTCCATATTGCGCGGATGCTGAATAAGAACCGCCAGGCGAACAAGGACGCAGAGATAACGGAGCCTCGGGATGTCTTCAGGAGCCTGTCCTTCGAAGATTGAGGAGGCGAACTTGCGCCGATGGCCTCGTACCAGTGTCGCAAGATCCCGCTGGAACTGCTGGGAGAAGCCAGGCAGGTCGGAGTAGCGCAGCAGGTAGGCGCCATGTTTATGGTATTGGCTGTGGGAAATGGTCAGGCCGATTTCATGCAGGCGGCAGGCCCAGCGCAAGACCTCTTCGTCCGCGGGTGTGTTAAGGCCCCAGGTGTCGGCTACCTGTTCCCAGGCGGCAATGGCTGTTGCTTCTACCGCTGCACCATGCTCCTGGTCAACGTGATAGCGCTCCTGCAGGGCGGAAATAGTGCGCTCCCGTACATCCTCGTGCTGTATTCGACCAACAATGTCGTAGAGAAGACCCTCTCGCAAGGCGCCGTCGGTGAACGACATCTCCTGAATGCCGAGGGACTGGAAGGCCCCCATCAGAATGGCGAAACCGGCAGGGAAAATGCTCTGACGGTCAGAGCGCACGCCCAGGTCTCCCAGTTTCTCCGTTTTACCCATACCCACCAGGCGCTTGCGGAGTTCCTGCATGGCCGCGAGGGTGATAGTGCCATCGGTGATTTTCAGGGAGGCCAGGACACTGGCGATGGCTTTGATCGAGCCGGATGAACCCACGGCACTCTGCCAGCCTGCAGAGCGATAACTCTGGCGGATGCTCTGTAATTCCTGCTCGGCGTGGATCACCGCATTGTCCATTTGCCGACGGGTAATCTTGCCATCAGGGAAGTAACGATTCCGGAAGGACACACAGCCCATGTGCAGACTTTCCAGTGCCTGGGGTTCAAACCGCTGTCCGATGATGAACTCGGTGCTTCCGCCGCCAATGTCAATGACCAGCCGACGCCCGAGATCGTCGGACAGAGTATGGGACACGCCCAGGTAAATCAGGCGGGCTTCCTCGCGGCCGGCAATAATCTCTACGGGATACCCCAGAACCTCCTCGGCCCGGGTCATGAACTCATGGGCATTGCGAGCCACCCGAAGCGCGTTGGTGCCAACTATCTGCACCGCTTCAGGAGGCATCCCCTTGAGCCGCTGTGCGAATCGGCCCAGACAAGCCAAAGCACGCTCCTGGGCGTCGTCGGTTAGCCGGTTGTGCTGATCCAGACCGGCACCAAGCTGGACCTTTTCACCCATTTTCTCGAGGGTACGGATCTCTCCATGGACAAGTCGGGCAACCACCATGTGGAAGCTGTTCGAGCCCATGTCGATGGCTGCGAGGACTTCTGGTGAGGAAAGAGCGTTTTCGGCGGTGGATGCGGCCGTCACGTGGTCGGAATCCTTTTGAGATGAACGTGCGGGGTACTATAAGCGAAATCCCTCAGGCCTGTCAGTAAGCAGCAATGGCGGTATCTGACAGGGAACAGCCGCGGATTGGTTCATGGTAGTGGATCTACCGCTTCACATCCGGCTGATCAATCGCGTAAAGTATGGCTTACCGTGATTTGGGTGAAAGGTTGTATGGAAAACCATAGCAGCCTTCAGAGACAGTCAACAGCACCTGTGCCCGGTATCGTAATATTTTACGGAAATGCCGTCGCGTAGCAGCAGTGCATGAATCAGGAAAAGGTAATGAGCGGAAATATCGTAAATGTAACCGACGCTTCTTTTGAGCAGGACGTACTGCAGTCCGATGTCCCCGTGCTGGTGGACTACTGGGCAGAGTGGTGTGGCCCCTGCAAAATGATTGCGCCAGTGCTTGAAGAGATTGCCGATGAATACGACGGCAAACTGAAAGTCTGCAAGCTCAACATTGACGAAAACGAGCAGACCCCGCCGAAGTTCAACATCCGTGGTATTCCGACCCTGATGCTGTTCAAGAACGGCAATGTGGATGCTACCAAGGTCGGCGCCCTTTCCAAATCCCAGCTGGCGGCCTTCCTGGACAGCAATCTCTGATTGCAGTCTGGTCGCCAGAAACCGCCCCTGAGCGAAGGTTCACGGGCGGTTTTTTTTATGGCGATTTACTTCCAGTCCTGGGATCGTTCCAGATCGGACTCTTTCTGCTCCACCCAGTGCTCGCCGTTGGAAGTGATCTCTTTCTTCCAGAATGGCGCCGAGGTCTTCAAGGCGTCCATGATGAACTCGCAGGCGGCAAAGGCATCCCCGCGATGGGGGCTGCAAACCCCCACGAACACAATCTGATCGCACAGCGCCAGTCGTCCTACCCGATGAATTACCCGGGCCTTGCGTACATCCCAGCGTTCTGAGGCTTCATCAACAAGCCCCTGGATCACCTGTTCCGTCATTCCGGGGTAGTGCTCCAGGTAAAGCCCCGTTACACCTTGCAGATCGCCGTTGTCGCGCACGAGACCGGTAAACGTCGCAATGGCACCAGTGCCAGCGCCGCTGTCACGAAGAGCGGCGTATTCAGCGGCAGGATCAAAGTCTCCGGGCTGAACTGAAATCATCTCAACCTCCGGTTACCGGCGGGAAGAACGCCAGCTCATCGCCTGCGGTTACCGCAGAACCCGGTTTCGCCATGGCCTGGTTGATCGCGATCATCACTGGCTGGTCACCCTGCAGTTGGCCCCAGGGGCCGCCCCGGGTTGCCAGCTCTGCGAGCACATCTCCCGCCGTCAGCCCCGGCCTGGCGTCGATGGCGAGTTGTTCTGTTTTCAGTTCTTCGCGCAGGCGGGCAAAAAAACGTATCGTAATTGTGTTATCACTCATGGTCAGCTCAACAGTTCCGCAAACGAATAGTAGGTTAGCAGGTCGCCGGGGCTTACCGTGGTGTTTTCGGGCACCACTGCCAGACCGTCTGCCCAACAGGTCGAGCTCAGGATGCCGGAACTCTGATTGGGGAAGGCGGCAACCACCGGTTCCGATCCACGGGTTTCTTTCCGGGCCCTGACAAACTCCCGGCGCACTGACGTCGAAGAAACTGAAAAGTCTGCCGGTATCCGCTCGCCCAAAAGAGGTTTGTCGCTCCGCCCCTGGCGTTTTCGTATGTAGGGCATGCCCACCACCAGCAAAGTGACCAGCACAGACCCCGGGTTGCCGGGCAATCCCAGAACCGGTGTGCCACCGATGGCACCAAAAGCGACGGGTTTCCCGGGTTTGATTGCCATGCGCCAGAGCGACAGGCTGCCGGATTCCTCCAATACGGCGCGCACGTGATCTTCTTCGCCCACGGATACGCCGCCGCTGGTGATAATCAGATCGGCGCATTCAGCCGCACGCATCAGCGTTTGGCGGGTCGCTTCACGTTTATCCCTTAGCGTCTCGCACAGCACAACCTCGCAGCCGGCCTGGGTGAGCAATCCCATCAGGGTAAAACGATTGCTGTTATAGATCTGTCCTGGCCCGAGCGGCAGTCCGGGGTCTACCAGCTCGTCGCCGGTGGAAAGAATGGCGACTTTCAGTCGTGCCAGGACCGCGACCCGGGCAATACCCATGGATGCGAGCAGTCCCATCTCATTAGGACGCACCTGTGTGCCTTTTGACAGGGCAAGGTCGCCCGTCGCAAGATCCTGGCCCCGGCGACGAATATTTTGCCCCTCGGTCACCTCTGCCTGGACGAGTATGCCGGCGTCGGTCACTTCAACCCGCTCCTGCATCACCACCGAGTCTGCGCCCTCGGGAATCTCTGAGCCGGTGAAAATGCGGGCGGCGGTGCCCGGCGCCAGAGCCTGCGGAGCTTCTCCGGCCGGAATTCGTGCCGAGACTGGTATCGCGTGCTCGCCCTGCAGGTCCTGTTTGCGCAGGGCGTAACCGTCCACCGCGCTGTTGTCTGCCGGAGGAACGTCAGCCGGGACATAGTGGTTCTCGGCAAGTACCCGACCCAGGGCATCGGCCAGGGCGACAGTTTCAATCCTGGTTACCACTGGCGCTTTCGACAACAGGTGTTCGAGGGCCTCTTCCAGGGGTGTGAGGTTTGGGTTAGCCATCTAATCTGAACTCCGATCGGGATTTCTTCTCGTCTCAGCGCGTGGCGCGCTGTCCAATGATCTCATTGAGTCGCTGCATCGGCTTCTCGGGTTTGCGCAAGACCAGCGCCGAGAAATTGCATGGTGTATGCCGACTGTCCAACTGGCTGAGCAGAATGCCGTTCCAGCCTGTGCGACAGGCACCGGTCGAGCCGGGCAGGCAGAAGATAACCGTATGGTTTGCCATTCCTGCTAATGCTCGTGACTGCACCGTTGATGATCCGATTTCAGCGGCGGACTGTCGACGGAACTCCTCACCAAAACCTTCAATGGTTTTATCCAGCAGAGGCCTGATTGCCTCCGGGGTGCTGTCTCGTTCAAGCAGGCCAGTGCCGCCGGTGATGATTACCACATGCACGCCCGAGTCTGCGATCCAGTTGGACACCAGCGCCCGCACCAGATAGACATCATCGGGCAGGATCCGGCGGGCGACCATCTGGTGTCCGGCTTCAATAACGCTGTCTTCAAGAAACTGCCCGGAGGTGTCTTGCTCTGGGCCTCGTGTGTCGGACACGGTGAGTAAGGCAACGTTCAGGGGTTTCAGTTCGGTGCTGGGTACACTGCTCATGGATAGTGCTCCGGATTCAATGAAAAGTTCATATACGCCAGTATCGCCATCACGGGCTTTTATTGGAAGGGAGTAACCCATCAGGGGGAGGTGTCACAGGCCTGCTATGGCCGGGTTGGCAGGAAATTGGCGTTAATTTGTGCAGTGCACTTGACATTCGCCAGTCAGGTGGCCGATGATCGGTCTTGCCCGGCGAACGGTTGTTCCCACTCTCTGGCCTCAGTACCTTAATTCCGGACTCCATCTACACCGGTTGCTCCAACAGGTCAGCACCAAGTTCAGCGTTTATTTGATCAACACGTTCAGGGGCACCCCTGTCACTTTAATATTCGTTTACTTCCATTCCTGAAAATCCAACAAACTATGAATCTTACTGAACTCAAGCAGAAATCCGTGCCCGAATTGCTCGATATTGCGCAAGAGATGGGCCTCGATAACCTGGCTCGTTCGCGCAAACAGGATGTGATCTTCACCATTCTGAAGAAGCATGCAAAGAGCGGCGAAGACATCTACGGCGATGGCGTACTGGAAATTCTGCAGGACGGCTTCGGTTTTCTCCGTTCCGCCGACGCCTCCTATCTGGCAGGACCTGACGATATTTACGTCTCTCCCAGCCAGATTCGCCGCTTTAACCTGCGCACAGGCGATACGGTTGCCGGCAAGATCCGTCCGCCAAAAGACGGCGAGCGCTATTTTGCCTTGTTGAAGGTCAGCGAGATCAATTTCGACAAGCCGGATAACGCCAGAAACAAGATTCTCTTCGAGAACCTTACGCCGCTGTTCCCGGATGAGCGCCTGCAACTGGAGGCCGGCAACGGCAGCACCGAGGATCTCTCGTCCCGGGTGCTGGACCTGGTGGCTCCGATTGGCAAGGGCCAGCGTGGACTGATCGTGTCTCCGCCCAAGGCTGGTAAAACGCTGCTGATGCAGAGCATTGCCCAGTCAATTACCCGTAACAATCCGGAGTGCCACGTGATGGTGCTGCTGATTGACGAGCGTCCTGAGGAAGTGACAGAAATGCAGCGCACCGTGCGTGGCGAAGTCATTGCTTCCACTTTTGACGAGCCACCGGCCCGTCACGTTCAGGTGGCCGAGATGGTGATCGAAAAGGCAAAGCGCCTGGTCGAGCACAAGAAAGACGTGGTTATCCTGCTGGATTCCATCACCCGTCTGGCCCGCGCTTACAACACGGTTATTCCGTCTTCCGGCAAGGTTCTCACCGGTGGTGTTGATGCCCACGCCCTGGAAAAGCCGAAACGTTTCTTCGGTGCCGCCCGAAATGTGGAAGAGGGCGGAAGCCTGACCATCCTGGCGACAGCGCTGGTAAACACCGGGTCCAAGATGGACGAGGTGATTTACGAGGAGTTCAAGGGCACCGGCAACATGGAGATCCATCTGGATCGCAAGATTGCCGAGAAGCGGACCTATCCCGCCATCAACATCCGTAGTTCGGGCACTCGCCGTGAAGACCTGCTGATGACGGAAGCGGATATTCAGCGGGTCTGGATTCTGCGCAAGCTCCTGCACTCTATGGACGATGATACTGCGGCCATCGAGTTCCTGCTGGACAAGCTCAGGGACACCAAGACCAACGACGAATTCTTCCAGTCAATGAAGCGTCGCTGATTCCTTCCTGATAAGGGCGCCTCTGGTTTCGGGGCAGGCAGGGCCGGGGATAACCTCCCCGGACACGCCGTGAACCCATCCATGGGGGCTCGGCATTGCCATCCCTGGCAATGCACGGTCCGGGGAGGTTATCCCCGGCTCCACCATTCATGCCAAGTGCGCGCATCTGAAGGGTTCGGGGAGAGTGCGTCGCTTTCCTGTTTCCGGTCTGACAGAGCAGTCCAGCGACCACCGATCTCCGTAGTACTGGCATATCTGAACGGAGCAACCGATGAAATACAACGACCTGCGAGACTTCATTGACCAGTTGGAGAAACAGGGTGAGCTGAAGCGGATCACCGTTGAAGTTGACCCTCACCTGGAGATGACCGAAATCTGCGACCGCACCTTGCGGGCAGGCGGTCCTGCGTTGTTGTTTGAAAATCCCAAAGGCTATGACATGCCGGTACTGGCCAACCTGTTCGGGACACCGAAACGGGTGGCGCTTGGTATGGGGCAGGATAATGTTACTGCGCTTCGGGATATCGGTAAGCTGCTGGCGTTTCTCAAGGAACCGGATCCCCCCAAGGGTTTCCGGGATGCCATCGAGAAGCTGCCCCTGTTCCGGCAGGTGATGCGGATGAGTCCCAAGGTGCTGCGTTCTGCGCCCTGTCAGGATGTAGTGATCGAGAAGGATCAGGTGGATCTGTACCAGATTCCGGTCCAGCATTGCTGGCCCGGGGATGCCGGGCCATTGGTAACCTGGCCTCTGGTGATTACCCGCGGACCGCACAAGGAACGCCAGAACCTGGGGATTTACCGTCAACAGGTTATTGGCCGTAACCGGCTGATCATGCGCTGGCTCAGCCATCGTGGGGGCGCGCTGGACTTTCAGGAGTTTCAGAGGACCAATCCTGGCAAACCCTATCCGGTTGCAGTTGCTCTTGGTGCTGATCCGGCGACGATCCTGGGGGCGGTAACACCGGTTCCGGATACACTGTCGGAGTATGCCTTCGCGGGCCTTCTACGGGGCAGTCGGACCGAACTGGTCTCGGCCGGGCTGAGTGACCTTCAGGTTCCGGCCAGCGCTGAAATTGTTCTCGAGGGTTTTATTTACCCGGACGATACCGCCCCGGAAGGCCCGTTTGGTGATCACACCGGCTATTACAACGAAGTGGACCACTTCCCGGTGTTTACCGTAGAGCGAATCACCCACCGCAGAGATCCGATCTACCACAGCACCTATACCGGTCGCCCACCCGATGAACCTGCGATTCTCGGGGTGGCTTTGAACGAAGTGTTTATCCCGATTCTTCAGAAACAGTTTCCGGAGATTGTTGATTTCTATCTGCCACCGGAAGGTTGTTCCTACCGCCTTGCAGTGGTGACCATGAAGAAACAATACCCCGGCCATGCCAAACGGGTGATGATGGGAGTATGGTCTTTCCTCCGGCAGTTCATGTACACGAAGTTCGTGATTGTTACTGACGACGATGTGAATGCCCGCAACTGGGAAGATGTGATCTGGGCGATCACGACCCGTATGGATCCGGTCCGGGATACCACCCTGGTGGAGAATACGCCCATCGACTATCTGGATTTCGCCTCTCCGGTATCCGGACTGGGTTCCAAGATGGGCATGGACGCCACCAACAAGTGGCCGGGTGAAACCACCCGTGAATGGGGGGAACCCATTGCCATGACAGACGAAGTGAAACAGCGGGTGGATGAGCTCTGGGATACCCTGGGTATTGAAACTCCGGCATCCCGCCCCGACTGATATGGGCACGGAACGCAGGGCGGTGATACTTGCGCCTTCCGGGCTGGCCTTCACGGTGATGCCGGGGGCAGATTTACTCACCGCCGCCGCGCGGGCCGGCATTGATGTACCGGCGGCCTGCCGCAACGGGGTATGTGAAATTTGCGAGGCCAGACTGCTGGTCGGCAGCGCGATCAACACCCGAAACCAACAGACTATAGAGGTCGGTGAGCGGCTGATGATGTGCCGAAGCATCGCGCTCACAGACCTCAAACTGGAGATGTCCGCCGTTATGGCAGCTGGAAAAAATCAGCCTGGCAAGTTTCAGGCAAAGGTCGTGGATGTTAGTTCCATCAGTCACGATGTCTATCGCGTAGAGCTTCAGCTCCCCCGGCGTCGGGAACTTTCGTTTCACGCAGGGCAGTATCTCTCGGTCAATTTGCCGGATGCCGACCCCTGCTACTTTTCCATCGCAAGCAGCCCGTCTGCGCAGAATATCGAACTGCATATCCAGGCGTCTCCGGAGTGGCTGTCGGCCCAGAAGGTCATTGATGCCCTCACATCCGGCGATGACGTAACCCTTGAGCTGCCTCATGGCAATGCCTGCCTGGCATCAGCACCGGTGAAACCGCTGTTACTGGTGGCTGCCGGTACCGGCTTTGCACAGATGAAGAGTCTTGTGAGTTACCTTCGGGAGACCTCCTACGATCAGCCCGTCCGGCTGTATTGGGGCGTGCGCCGACAGGAGGATATGTATCTGCGTGCCCTGGCACAGCAGTGGCAGGACGAATGGCCGAACTTCACTTTCCTGCCGGTAGTTGGAGACGATGAGGACAATGACTGGGCTGGCCATCACGACCAGCTGGTTGGCGCTGTCCTGGCCTCTGGTATGGACTGGAACAACGTTGAAGTGCACGCCAGCGGTTCGCCCACCATGGTGTACACCCTGATGGATGCCCTGATGGAGGCGGGTTTGCCCGAGGAAGCTTTCTTCTCTGACGTACTGGAGTACGCGCCAAGGACCTGAATCATGCCCTTGGCATCGGTAACTCCGGTAATCCGTTGTCTGTGGCGACCTCCTGCATCAGCAGTTTGACGCTGGCCTGTTCCTCGCCCATATGGGCATTCAGGCGACTCAGCTCTGCCAGTGTCTCCCTGCTGTGCTTCAGCCGGAGGCTGGTTTCAAAATATTCCCGGGCTTTGCCCCACAGTTCATTGCGCAGGCTCAGCCGGCCCAGTGCCAGCAGGAGTTCCGGGTTATTGGGTCGGTCTTTCAGCCACTGTTCGGCCAGCAACAATTGCTCGTCCGGCTTCTGGCCTTTCACCCGCCCGTAAAGGTTGATCAAATCGTCACCCCAGTGATTGCGCAGAACCTTACGTAACAGGATCTCTGTCTGAGCCTCGTCGCCAAGGCCGGCGAGCAGGCGGGCATAGTCACGGATGGTGTATTCGTCACGGCGCAGAAAACCCGGTAGTTCGTCCCAGAGTTTGGTTAAGGGTTCCAGTGACGCCTCGGGGTCCTGCTTCTGCTGGCGCCGGCAATCCTCTGCGGCCCGCTCCAGCAGGTTATGCCAGACCTGTCTTTCCAGTTCATTGAGTTCCGCTTCGGAAAGCACGCTACGCTTGCGCAGCTCCGGCAGCAGGCGCGACAGTTCCCGCCAGTCTTCCAGCCGCAGGTAGGTGTTTTTCAGCAATTTCAGTACAAACGGATGGTGCGGTGACTGTTTGCGCAGACGAACCAGGGTGGCCAAAGCCTGCTCGAGTCGATTGCCTGCCAGCTGCAACTGGGCCTGGGTGATACCGACCGCCATATCAGAGCCGGGCGTGCTTTCGAAGGCCTGGCGCAGTAGTTCGTCCACTGCCTCGTGATCGCCTGACTCAAACGATGCCTGGGCCGCAGCAAGGTAGTTGATCAGCGGTGTGTCAGCATGGCTGGCGGAGGATGTCAGCAGTTTTCGGGCTCTGGGCCAGTTTCCCTCGGCCAGTGCCAGAAGGCCCTGGGTGGTTCGCCGGCGCGCCCTGCGTTCATTGCCCCGGGCAAGCCAGCCTGCCACTACCCCGGTACTGGTCCTGAGCCTGCGGATAAAGTTCAGGGTTAGCACTGTCAGCACGATCAGGGCCACGATGAGACCAAGTCCTACCCAGAAGTTGGTTTCGATCAGATACTGGCCCAGGCTGATCCGGATGTAGCCCAGATCGTACTGCAGGCCGAGGGACAACCCGGTGCCAAGCAGCAGTGCCAGCA
>AZIK01003688.1_pt1 | contig 18541 bp, 17 predicted proteins | sample 359131 | NCBI WGS metagenome assembly AZIK01 (sample SAMN02429715, study PRJNA222663) | marine sediment metagenome | biome: Sediment sample; isolation source: enrichment culture of sample MGS-ANC(AMM) from oil contaminated site at the... | place: Italy: Ancona | collected 2012-02-14 | depth 6 m m | reverse complement strand
CCGGGTACTGAATGCGTACGATCGTTCAAACTTCTATGCCAATAATCTGGAGTGCTTATGGACAGGCTTTCTTACATTCTCGATCAGTTAAATGTGAACGCTGGTGTATTCTTTCGGGGCCAGCTCTGCGGGCTTGCATCCTTTGAAGAGGAGGGAACCGGCTACATTCATGTACTCCGCTCGGGAGTGCTCGACATCATGGAATCGAACAGGGAGAAGATTACCCTCAATGAACCAACCATGATTTTTTCGGTGCGCTCCCAGCCCCACCAGCTATTCGGTGCCAATCGCGAGGGTGCGGAGATGATCTGTGCCTCGATCAAGTTCCAGACCGGATCGCGGAACCCGGTTCTGGAGGCGCTGCCCTCATCCGTTGTGCTGCCCCTCTCTTCAGTTCAGGGCCTGGGCTCCTTTGTCGATGTCCTGTTCGCTGAAGCCGAAGCAGCGCAGGAAGGACGCGATGCTGTAATGAATCGACTGGTCGAGGTCATTTTCGTGAATGTGCTTCGGCACATTGTCTCGGAAGGGGAAAGGCCAAAAGGCATGTTGTCTGCCCTGGCAGACAAGCAGTTAAGCAAGGCACTCAACTGCATTGAAAAAAACCTCAATGGAGATCTGTCAGTGGAGAAACTGGCAGAGGTTGCAACCATGTCCCGGTCAACCTTCATTCAGCACTTCAAGAATGTACTTGGACTGGCACCTGGTGAATACGTTCAGAATGCCCGGATATCAGCAGCCAAGAAGCTCATCCTGAAAGACAAACCAATGTCGGTAATCTGCTTCGAAGTGGGCTATGAAGACGCATCAGGGTTCTCCAGAGCTTTCAAAAAGAATACCGGCATGACACCAAGGGAATGGAAAAAACTGAACACAACAGCAGCAGAATCGGAAAACATCACGGTTGAAGATAAAGCTAACGTTGCATAGTTGTTCTGCGGAACAAAAAAAAGGGGCAAGGATTCAGAATCCTTGCCCCTTTTTCTATTAGTAACTTCTACTTCAGGACAACCTGTCCGCGGATAACTTTCTGACCAGAGTATGGGCTACTCACAGCCTCGCCGTGATTGTCGATGTCTGACTTTCGGTCAGCCAAAGAAGCGCTGGCAGAAGCAGAGATCAGTGCGATAGAAACAAGAAGCAGAGCTTTGGTAGTTACGTTTTTCATGATTGGTTTCTCCAGTGGTTGATGACTTCGAGAGAGATATTAACCACTGGCGTAGCCCTACAAATGGACAGGCGTTTTAGATAATGGGCCGATTGTGCAGACCGGACTCAATAACCGAAAGCGCCCCACAATCACGTCCTCGGGCAGCCATGGCCTTTCCCCAACAGTCCTTGGCAATCCGTTCCATAACGCTACGGATCCAGATAATACCGGGATCCCGATCATGGCGAGTATGCCAAGCCAAATAGAGGCTGGTGGGCTCCACATCAATGGGCAGATTGTTGATCGTGATACCGGAACAGAATTCACAATCTCCGGTTATGACCTCAGGAATCGTTGCAATCAGGTCGGAATTTCTGAGCAAATTCGGTACTGCAGAAAAGTGGTTTACGGTCACCGCCACGCGTCGCTCCAGCCCTCTCCTGTGAAGCGTATCGTCGACAACCCCGTGAGCTTCACCAGACATGGTTGCCAGCAGGTGTTGAGCATTCAAAAATGAATCCAGGTCAACCTCCTGATCACTCAGGGCATGTCCGCTTCTCATCGCAAGAACATAGCCGGTATCGAACAGCCAGAGACTTCTCAGACTATGATCATGCTGCTCGAAAAAACCGATCACGAAATCGACACTCGCTTCACGCAGATGGTTTGCGGCCGTAGCCGGTGAGAAAGGCACTGCATGCAGATCAATTCCGGGCGCATTCTGTTGTAACTCAGAAACCAGGGGTTCCCAGATCATCTCCAGTATAAGATCGGTCACTGCAACCCGAAATGTTCGGCGGGATTCGCCCGGAATGAAACGGGTAGAATTAACCGCGTTGGATAACTCGTGAAGAGGGTTGCGAATCTGGTCCCAGAGGCTTTGAGCATAAGACGTTGGCTCCACCTGTCGCCCTCTTTTCACAAAGATAGGATCTTTCCAGGCCGTGCGCATTCTGGAAACAACGTTTGACACCGCAGGTTGGGTCATACCGAGGCGGTCAGCCGCCCGAGTGATCGATCCTTCGGTCATAATGGCACTGAACACATGCAACAAGTTGAGTTCCTGGTTTTTCATGATGCCTCCCCTGTGTGTTTTGAGGGCGTGAACAAATAACACCTACCCCACAGACGCCAATCACGCCAATCTGTTACAGACTGAACACAGGTATCTTCGAAAACCCGGCAAGTGATCGGCTGGACATTTTCACAACAGATCCCTACCATCATGCATATACACTTAATGATGTGGTAGCCGAACATGACTGAGCAACCCTCCGATACCCAGACAACACCTCTGGACGTTGCAAAAACCTGCGCAGCCCTTTATTCCCGGGTATTTTCCAGACTGGTAACCCGTCACTACAACAACAGATTGTCGGAAACCGGTCTGCGGGTTACTCAATTTTCAATACTGAATGCCATCAAATTATCGCCACCGAACTCCATCAATGAGTTGGCAGAGCTCCTCGGCATGGAGCGGACTTCCCTGCAGCGAACGGTAGAAAAACTGATTACCAAAGGCCTGCTGCAATCCCAGCCAACCGGCCATAAACGTTCACTGGGGCTGTCACTGACGGTGAAGGGCGAAGAGGTTTACCAACAGGCATTGGCAAGGTGGGAGGAGGCCCACGAGGAGTTCACCAACCTGGTGGGTGGAGCTGACTGGGCAGAAACCGCCGGAAAGCTCAAGCGCTACAGCGGTAAGCTACAGTCAACTCTCTAGTTTCCCGCTAGCTTTCAGGCCCCATCGACTGGATGAGCTCATCGATTTCCGACTGGCTGTAGCGGGGGGTTATATGTTGTGGGCAGTTCCAGTCAAACGCCTCGACACGAATAATCATTGCACGCTCGACCCGGGCTTTATAGCCAGTGTCCTGGAGGTGCTCCAGAATTGCCCCATCCTCCGTGTTAGTCTGCGCCATCCGGCCAAGTAATTTCAGTCTCCGCCGATTTGGATAGTCCATCAGGAACAGGGCAACACGATCGTTGTTCAATACGTTGCCAGTGGTCACGTATTGCCGGTTGCCTGAGTAATCCGCAAAACCAATGGTTGACGGATCAATGACCTTCAAAAAGCCGATGGGCCCACCCCGATGCTGGATGTAGGGCCAGCCGGTCTCACTGACGCTGGCGATGTAAAAGCTGTCCCGGGCTTCAATGAACGCCCGCTCTCGATCTCTGAGAAGGTTGTTGTAGTCAGGCCCGGATTCAATGGATGAGTAGCCGGATCGACTCCCCATTTTCTCCTGGACCTGCTTGACGGTCTTGGTAAAAGCGATTTCCGCAAACTTGTGCGCCATGTCGGACTCCTGTGGCTGTCAAACATCTATTTTCCCACTAACGTCTAGTAACCCAGTCCGCTCAAGTGTTACGTCCTTTGATCAAATTTTTTTAAACTGGTTCATGCTCCGGTCATTTCGTCACCGATAACGTGATGGCCCCGGCCAATACCAATCTCGAGGAATTCGCCAGCTCCGATGCGTAGATCAAAGGGTTGATCGAGGAAGGTGAACTTGCGCAGGTGTGGACGGCGGCGACAGCAACCGAAGCCTTCTGATCGATGCAATTGGTGCCTGTGTGGGGAAATCTTTGCCGTTCAGAGGTGCCCTCTCAGAAGCTCCTCCACCCGAGCATTGGCTTCATACCGGGTAGCAACGGTTTCGGCGGGCGCCCCCTTGTTATCGTAAACCGTGATCAGCTGTTCAACGACATCATCGGGAATGGCCGGATCGAGAATGATCACCTGCCCGATCATCCCGCGTGAAACGGACCAGTCAGCAATCTCTATTCTGATCGACTTCAATTCCTCGGCATAGAGCAGACCAAGAAGATCACTGGTTTCTGCATAGTCGGTAAAATCGATAATTTTTACCCACTTTCCGAGCGGATGGTGATGGTCAACCATGGACTGATAGGCGGAAAAATAATCATCCACGCCGGCTTTTGCCCAGGTTCTGAACAATGTGACAACCAAGGCATTACCTTCCCACGCAATCATCTTTTTTGTTTTCCACCCGTTCAACGAGCCCTTGGGCCTGAGTCGGCCCATTCTCCGGGGTCTTCCCTACCAAGTCATCTTTTTATTCCCGAAGTTCAGTTTATCACTGGCTATCGGGCTGATTTATTCCCAGTGTCCTATTCGTTGCATCCCGAATTTCGCGATAACGTTCCGGATTCCTGGCGAGAGTGTCCAGGTTGTCCTCGGGAAAAATCTCCTTCATCTTCCGGCTGGCTTCTTCGGTGGTAAACACAGACGGCATCAGCTGTTCCAGGCACCGCAACATAACCTCCGGAGACACCGACGCACCCGGAGAGGCGCCCAGCAGCGTCCCATAGGTCTTGTCACTGGATACAAGAATCTCCGTCCCCATTTGAAGATCCCCATCCTTGATGATCTGCACCCGCTGGCCTGCCTCGACCGCCTTCCAGTTAAACTTTTTACTCAGACCGGGCGCGAAGCTATCCAACTCCTCGAGCATGCTCTTTTCACCCTTGAAAGTTTCCGAGACCAGATACCTGACCAGCGGAAAATGTTCCAGCGCAACGTTAAGAAGACCCGGGATATCATGCAGACGCATGGAACGCAGATAGTCCAGAAAGCCCCGACCTCGCTCAAGAACGGGTTTGAACGAGGCGAACGGACCAAACAGCAGATAGTACTGGCCATTCGCCACCCGAAGATCGAGGTGCGGCACAGACATAGGAGGAGCGCCCACCTTCGCCTTGCCATAGGTTTTGGCCCGATACAGCTCGGCCTGTTCGGCGCTGATTGGTGCCTGCAGGAAGCGTCCGCCAACCGGGAAACCGGTGAACCGTTTTGCAAATGGCAGGTGACTCTTTTTCAGGATCGGGAAGGCACCACCACCGGCACCGACAAAGAGCACATCCGCCTTGTACCGACGGTCAACCCCCTTGCTCTGGGTTTCCACCAACCAGCTCCCGGCGGGACTACGATGCACGCGCTTGACATGGGTACCGTATTCAATCTTTACGCCCAGTTCTCGGTTTGCGTACTCGGCCATCTGCTCCGTCAAAGCACCAAAGTTAACGTCTGTCCCCGTTTCAATCACCGTCGCCGCCATTTTTTCATCTCGAGGGCGCTCTTCCATGGTGTAAGGAATCCAACTCTTTATCTCATCAAAATCCTCGGAGTACCGCATTTGCTCGAAGAAATGATGTCCGGACATTTCTTTGAAGCGTAACCGGAGCTCTTCAATCGCAGATTCGGCAACGATGGTGCAGTGTTTGGTCTGATTGATGAACGATCCGGGTTCCGTAATAGCCCCCTTCTGGACCAGGTAGGCCCAGAATTGCTTGGCGACGTTGAACTGGGCGTGAATCTTGACTGCTTTTTCGACTGAGATGACTTCTTCATCTACCGGGGTATAGTTCAGTTCACAGTTCGCTTCATGTCCCGTGCCGGCGTTGTTGAAGACCCACGAGTTCCCTGCCCCCGGCGTGTCCAGCCGTTCCAGAATCGTGACATCCAGCTCGGGCGCCAGCTCTTTTGCCAGGGTGGCAAACGTCGTTCCCATAATCCCTGCGCCGATGATAATTACGTTCATAAATCCTGCCCACCCGATTCAATTTGCTGAATATAGTCAGTAAAAGTTTGTAACCTGAAGGTACCATGCTTCCGGCAAACACGGAAAACCTGTCACGGGCAATCCCGGATATGCTGAAATTTCGCTGCCAGACCTACCCTCGGATCGCAGTTTACGTTAAGGTAAACCTTACTTGGCGCAAATCACACCAGATTCGGCCAGGCTGTCTACAATGACATTAACTACACTCCCACAAGGAGTGTTTTGTTCCTCAGGCCACTACCCCAGGAAGAGGATTATGACAACAACAAAGTCCAAAGTTGCGTATTCCCCGGTGTTTACCGACGGTGGGGAATTTCAGATTCCCACATTCAAACTTCTGAAACAGGACGGCAAGCTCTACAAGAACGCCAAAGTTCCTGATCTCGATAAAGACAAGGCCCTTCGTATATACCGGGCCATGGTCACCACCCGGATACTTGATGAGCGCATGCTCGCCGCCCAGCGCCAGGGCCGGCTGAGTTTCTACATGCAATGTACCGGTGAGGAAGCCGCTGTTATCGGTAGCGCCGCTGCGCTGGATGATAACGACATGATCATGGCGCAGTACCGTGAGCAAGGCGCCCTCGCCTATCGGGGCTTCTCCATCGACGAGTTCATGAACCAGTTGTTCGGCAACGAACTCGATTATGGTAAGGGGCGCCAGATGCCCGTTCACTACGGGTCGAAACAGCTGAACTACATGACCATCTCATCGCCCCTGGCCACCCAGATTCCTCAGGCTACTGGCTATGCCTATGGTCAGAAACTGCGGGGCGAAGGACATTGCACTATCACCTATTTTGGCGAGGGTGCAGCCTCAGAAGGTGACTTCCATGCCGCCCTGAACATGGCCGCAGTTCATCGCGTGCCAGTGATTTTCCTGTGCCGCAACAACGGCTATGCGATTTCCACGCCCGCCGCCGAGCAATTCGCGGCCGACGGCGTCGCACCCCGGGCTTACGGTTACAAGATGGACGTGATCCGGGTGGATGGAAACGACATTCTTGCCATGTACCAGGCCACGCAGGAAGCACGGAAGCTTGCTGTTGAGCACAATCGCCCTGTGTTAATTGAAGCCATGAGCTATCGCCTGGCCGCCCACTCTTCATCCGATGATCCATCCGGCTATCGCAGCAAGGATGAAGAAGCCGTCTGGCGCGAGAAAGACCCCATCCTGCGCATGCGTCTCTGGCTGGAGAGCAAGAAATGGTGGAGCGAGGACGACGAGAAACAACTCCAGGAGAACATGCGTCGGGAAGTGCTCGAAACCATGAAACGTGCCCAGAAGCGCCCGCCGCCCCCGCTTGAAACACTTGTGAGCGATGTCTATGACGTGGTTCCGCCATCCCTGGCCGAGCAGTTCGATAAGCTGAAAGCACATATTCGCCGTTATCCGGACGAGTATCCGAAGAGTGCCGAACACGCCAAGGGAGGAGCCTGAGATGACCAAGATGAATATGCTCCAGGCCATCAACAATGCCCTGGATACCGCCATGGCCGAGGACGAACGGGTTCTGTGCTTCGGTGAGGACGTGGGCGTCTTTGGTGGCGTTTTCCGCGCGACCAGTAACCTGCAACAGAAATACGGCAAGGCCCGTTGCTTCAACACCCCGCTGGTGGAACAGGGTATTATCGGTTTTGCCAACGGTCTTGCAGCCCAGGGTTCCGTGCCGGTCGCCGAGATTCAGTTTGCCGACTACATCTTTCCGGCATTTGACCAGATAGTTAACGAATCGGCCAAATACCGCTATCGCTCAGGCAACCTGTTCGATGTAGGCGGCCTGACCATCCGGGCACCGTACGGTGGCGGGATCGCCGGTGGTCTTTACCACTCACAGTCTCCGGAAGCCTACTTTGCCCATACACCGGGACTGAAGATAGTGGTTCCGCGTAATCCGCACCAGGCCAAGGGTCTGCTGCTGGGCGCAATTCATGATCCCAACCCCACCCTGTTCTTTGAGCCCAAACGGCTCTACCGGGCCTCTGTTGGCGAAGTGCCGGATGAAGATTATCGACTGCCACTGGGCGAAGCCGAGATTACCAAGGAAGGCACCGATGTGACGGTTCTTGGTTGGGGCGCCCAGATGGAAGTTATCGACCAGGCAGTGGAACGGGCCGAGAAAGATGGTATCTCCTGTGAAGTTATCGATCTGAGGACAATTCTGCCCTGGGATGTGGAAACCGTGGCCAATTCCGTATTCAAAACCGGACGCCTTGTGGTTACCCACGAAGCTCCCCTGACCGGCGGCTTCGCCGGTGAAATCGCCGCCACGATCCAGGAGCGCTGTTTCCTGTATCTGGAGTCTCCGATCGCGCGGGTAACCGGGATGGATACACCCTTCCCTCTGGTGCTGGAAAAAGAGCACTTGCCCAACAACCTGAAGGTCTACGAGGCCATCAGGGCGAGCGTCGAATTCTAGGCTGATATCAGGACAGGAGAGCGATTATGAGTGATTTTATACTGCCCGATATCGGCGAAGGTATCGTGGAATGTGAGCTGGTCAAATGGCTGGTCAGCGAGGGCGATGTCATTGAAGAAGATCAGCCCGTGGCCGAGGTCATGACCGACAAGGCCCTGGTGGAAATTCCCGCGCCCTACAAGGGGCGTGTAACGCGCCTCTATTATCAGGAAGGTGATATCGCCAAGGTCCATGCTCCGCTGTTTGAGCTGGTGGATGAGAGCGAAAACAGTGGCCCGGCACCGGTTGCCAGTTCCCCGGAGTCTGCCGAGCCGGAGCCAGCCCGCGAATCCAACACGGAATCCGCTACACGCACGGCGCCCGGCGATAACGCTACCGAGGACTTTATCCTGCCGGATATCGGTGAAGGGATTGTCGAGTGCGAAGTCGTGGAATGGCGGGTCGCCGAAGGAGATGAGATCGAAGAAGACCAACCTGTGGTTGATGTAATGACCGATAAGGCCATGGTTGAAATCACGGCACCCAAGGCCGGGCGCGTCACCAGGCTTTACCATCAACAGCAAGCCATGGCGAAGGTTCATGAGCCGCTGTTCGCCTTTATTCCCCGAGATCGGGAAGAAACGGATGAGCCTGAGGCAAAAGTCGAGCCCTCCGCTCAACTATCGACAACAACTGCCTCTCCTGTGACAACAGCCAGCCGGCAACGCATTCCCGCCAGCCCGGCAGTCCGCCGCCTGGTTCGCGAGCACGAACTCAACCTCGGTGACATCGCAGGATCCGGCAAGGACGGCCGCGTGTTGAAAGCCGACGTGCTGGCTCATCTTGAAGACAGCTCAAAGCCCGCACAAAGTCCGGCACCCGTCAGTGATTCAAAAGCTGGCACCGCCGGCGGTGCCAGCCGCCAGCCTGTGCTTGAGCAGGAAGTTCGAGTGGAGCCTATCCGTGGTATGAAAGCCGCCATGGCAAAAAGCATGGTGAAATCGGCCACCACCATTCCTCATTTTATTTACAGCGAGGATATTGATGTCACAGATCTGCTCAAGCTTCGGGAACAACTGAAACCGGAGGCAGAAGCCCGGGGTTCGCGACTGACGCTCATGCCTTTCTTCATGAAAGCCATGGCCCTGGCAGTGCAGGAATTCCCGGTGCTCAACAGCCAGCTCAATGAGGATGTTACGGAGATCCACTACCTGCCCCAGTGCAATATCGGCATGGCCGTGGATGGCAAGGCAGGTCTGATGGTACCGAATATCAAGAGCGTTGAAACCCTGTCACTGCTGGGCATTGCCGATGAAGTCGCGCGCCTGACTGAAGCGGCCCGCTCAGGCCGCGTCAGCCAGGAAGACCTGAGAGGCGGAACCATCACTATCTCCAACATAGGCGCGCTGGGCGGCACCTACGCGGCCCCGATCATCAACGCGCCGGAGGTGGCGATTGTTGCGCTTGGCCGAACCCAGAAGCTGCCTCGCTTTGATGCCAATGGCCAGGTTGTGGAAAGGGCCATCATGACGGTGAGCTGGGCCGGCGATCATCGCATTATAGACGGAGGCACCATCGCCCGGTTCTGCAATCGCTGGAAGGGCTTCCTTGAAGCACCCCAAACCATGCTCCTGCATATGGGCTGACGGTTCATCATGACGCAGAAGACTCAACTGCAGCAGTTCTACATTCCCGAAGAGCAGTCGATCTATCTGCTTAGCCATGATGACGCCAAGAAGCTCAAGGACTGGGTGGCACTTTGTGCTGCCCAGCTCCGCCAACTGGGTTACCGCGAAATTGAACTGATTGGCAAGGGTGCCTACGGCTTCGTTTTCTCCGGCCGGCTGCCAGGGGCCAAAAGCAAGGGCCCGGAACACGTTTTCAAGTTCACCCGTATCAATTTGCCCCAACATTTGCAGGACCGGCTGGAAGATGAAGCCTACATCCTTGAACAGGTCCTCCATCCCAGGGTGCCCCGGCTGATCTCCTACCAGCGCGCCAACAACCAGCCAATCCTGGTAATGGAACGGGCGGCGGGCCTCAACCTGGAAGAAGTTTCCCTGCGCGATGGGCGGCTGAAGCCCCGGCTCATTATCCGCATTGCGGACCAGCTAGCCGACATATTGCGCAGTCTGCGCCGTGAAAACGGCCCAGCGGGGCGGCCCATTGTGCACGGTGATATCAAACCGTCGAACCTGGTCTTTGACGCCAGCACCGAGAATATTGCCCTGATTGACTGGGGCTCCTCGGTGTTTGCCCAGCTGGACGCCAACCAGCAGTTCATCACAGCCAATGTGATGGAGCTCATGTCCGACAACCTGCAGCAGACCAACGCACGCCTCGGTGATGTGTATTTTATTGGCGATGAACAACTCAATGGCGGACTGTCTTCACCGCGTTTTGACGAACAAGGAGCCGCAGGCACCTTGTATGCACTGGCTTCGGCTCAATCCTGTCGGTTTGGTCACCGCGCAATTCCCGCCACATCCCTGGGCCTGCCGATGGAGTTTGCCCGAATGCTGGATGGCATGCTGTCGCCGGATCCCGGCACTCGACGCAAGGCAGGTGACTACTATCTGAGGGAAATGCCGCGGATGGCACAAACCGTGATGATCGATCTGCCAGAGCAACCTGTCGCCGCGCAGGTTCCGGTATGGGTGCGTAGTTCAGACCAGGAAATCGACACCGTGGTATACAGCTCACGAAAGTCTTTCCTGCGCGAGGAAGGCGCACCGGAAACACTCAACGACGTGAACGACGTGCAACTGGACCGCTACTACAAGAACTTCATGCAGGGCATGGGCGAAACCGAGAAAGCGTTCCTTGCAGCCGTCAGCCGGCTTGGACGTTACCCGGTTGAAGGCGGCCTGGCCGTGCGCTGGGAAACTGACGGCATCTACATTGATACATCGCTGAACCTGCACGATCCGGCCCTGAAGTCCGCTTTCGTGCAAGCGGTCAACAACATGGTGTATCTGGCCCAGGCGATCTACCGAAAAGGCATTTTCAAAAGCTGCCTGTTCAATGCCCGCAATACCCTGCACGTTGATCGCGACGAACCGACCCAGCCCTTCGTGGTATCACCGGAGATGAAGCTGCACTATGAGGTAAGCGCAGCACCGGAAGTAGAAGATGAAAGCCGAGTCCATTCCTACTTCGAGGATGGCCCGGATCCGGAGGAATTCCTGGTGTTACCCGACACCATTATTCATGCCCTGGAAGAGCTCAACGCCATCCATCATACAGGCATGATCATCTTCGAAGCCCTGCCCCGCCATCTCAAGATCCATAGCCATTACCGACTGCTGGACCCGGACCGGGAGCAGGAATTTCGCCGACTACTGGACGTAATCCTGTCAGCAGTGGAACAGATTACCGGCCTGGGAGTTTCCGGGTTCATGAAAATGCCGTACAAGGACACCCGGTTCTTTCCGCACATCGAGCGCCTGCCTGAGCGTTACTATCCAAGGAACCCCAGGAGCGAAGTCGTGTCGACCTGAACTGATGCAGACCTTGATCTGTCCTGCCAGCCGGACGAACCTGTCCGGATAAACCAACAACTCAAACGCAATTTTCCAGCAATCGTCCCAAACTCCAGACACTCCTTTCACAAAAGCTGAACCATCGTTTCTCGAAGACCTGAAAAACTACTAAAAAACAAATACTTGAACAACTGGCACGGTTTCTGTAACAAAAGAGCGCAAAACTATAAAAACTGCCTGAAGAACAATTCGTTAAGATATCTGTTTTTCAATGTTGCTCGGATAATAATAAGGAACAACTATGCGTTTACTCTTCCTGGCTCTTCTGCTGGCAAGCCCTCTTTGCTTCGGCAAAACCGTTGTCATCATCCAAAGCTACCACCTCGAATACAAATGGGACGCAGACTACATTGAGGCGGTCAGGTCCGTACTTGGGCAGGACCATGAGATCCACGTTTTCGAACTGGACACCAAACGGCTATCGAAACCGGAATGGCCGCAGAAAGTGGCTGAGGTCCAGAGCGCTATTGCAGACATCAAGCCTGATGTCGCCATACTCGGCGATGACAATGCCTTTACGCTGATGGCTGAACACCTGGTCGCACGAGAGATTCCAGTTGTTTTTCTCGGGGTTAATGGCGGCCCTGTGCAGCACCCCACCCTGAAACATCCTCTGGTAACCGGCGTCCTTGAACGTCCTTTCTTTGCAGAAAGCATTCGCCACCTGAGAAAAATACTTCGGCGAAAAGAGCGCTTCCTGGTTCTGATGGATGATTCACCCACCATGCGCAATGCGGTCAATGAATACTTCGGTGACAAACGCCAGGCAGAGATCTACGGTTCACAACTGGATATCGTACTGACAAATGACCGGGACACCTGGCTACAGACGGTAGTAAATGCCCATGAAAACTACGACGCAGTGGTGCTCGGCACTCACCATACGATTCGCGATAAGAACGGCGATTACGTAATCCCCTCCGAGCTTTTGAAAGAAGCTTACTATCAGGCACAGCTTCCTTTGTTCTCATTCTGGGATATCTTCGTAGGCGAAGAGCAGAGCATCGGCGGCCTGACCATATCCGCACATCAGGAAGGCCTCACAGCTGCCCGACTGGCCTCACTTATTCTTAACGGCGTCAAGCCAGACCGCATACCCCAGCTCAAGTCCCTGAGCGGTCACTACGTCTACAGCAAAAGCGGACTGGAACACTGGAATCTCAATCTGTCTGCGCTGACGGCCAGCCAGGCTTACTTCGTGGAGTAGCTTTGTTCAGGCTGCCCTCCTGGCGGGACCACTGTCCCGATTTCGGTATCCGAGCGTATGGGCTTAAAGTTTTACGCGCTCGGCCGATAACCAAGTAACAATTTCAACAAAGGATCATCCTGTGGCCTCTACCCTCTTTAACTCGGTGGAACGCAAGCTTGGCGTCCCGGGCAAGCTGCTGATCGCACCTGTTTTTATTCTCCTGCTGTTTGCGTCCGTCACGTTTTTCAGCGTTTACGAATTTCAGGTACTGGATCAACGCATAAACACGGTGGCGAGAGATCTGGCTCCGGATACGGCTATCGGAACCGACTCAATCACCAGTGTGTACAGGATGCGCCTGCGGGTCTTCGACTACTACTCCACGGGCCACGATGAGCCCCTGACTCATTTTGATGAGCTGGAGTCAGAATTCAGAAACGTCCTGGCAAAGGCACAGGAGGATATCCAGGCTCCAGAACGGGCGAAGCTGGTAGACCGGATCGAGGAAGCCACAAACAACTACATAGATTCATTCAGAAATGAACTGGTACCGGCAAAACGCCAGGTACTTACCCTGATCGAAGAAAAGCTCGATGTCCACGGACCCAATGCCACGAAGGCCCTCAGACTTGCGTTGAATGGCGTCGCCAACCGAGAGCCTGAAAGTGATCTGAGAGCCGGCCTCGAGCAGCTTCTCAACGATGCCCTGATTATGCGAATGACAACCGAGCGGTATCTGGCCAATGGTGACGAGGACTCAAGGAAAGCGCTTGGGTGGGCCATAGAGGATCTGTCCGATGCTTTGGAGCTGATCGATGCCGAGAATGGCCCGGAGTTTGTTCAGGTGTATCTGAACACCGTGGTTAAGGAACTTGAACAATATCGCTCCGGAGTCAAGGAGCTGCTGGAAAAACAGAGCCTTCTGATCGAAGTCAAAACGCAGAAACTGGATGTTCTCGGGTCAGAAATCGCAAGTATGGCCCGTGAGCTTGAATCCAGCATTTTTGCTTCTCTGGACGAGGAAGCAACTAAAGCGAGTCGGGAAACCGACTTCGGTCTGAAGTTCACGCTGACGGCTTTTGCAGTTTCCGCTGTGCTTGGCTTGATCGTGGCCATCCTCATGAGCCGCATTATGGGCTCCAGTGTAAAGCGTGCGAAAAAAGAGATTCTGAATTATCTCAACGATATTGCTGCTAACAATGGGGACCTCTCTACCCGGCTGACTCCCGGTCGTCCCGATGAGGTCGGTGATTTTATAGACGCAGTAAACACCTTCCTGGAAACGCTCGAGGAAACCATCTCGCAGATCGTATCCTCGTCCCGCCGCCTGACCGGCGAATCCGAATCGCTTTCTGGCATAACGGAGCGCACTACCGCCAATTCCGAGCAACAGCGTGACCAGATCACCCAGGTTTCTGCGGCCATGCAGGAAATGGTATCAACCTCCGAAGAGATCGCCTCGAACACCAGCGATACAGACGAATCAGCCCGCACGGCGGCCTCTCTCGCGGATTCAGGGCAAGAGACCGTCGGAACAGCTATCCGGGCGGTCACTAATCTCGCCAAGCAGGTGGAAGAAGGCTCGAGACGCATCCAGCAACTGGAGAACGAATCGGCAGAGATCGGCAACGTGTTGGCCGTCATTCACAGCATTGCAGAACAGACCAACCTTCTGGCTTTGAACGCGGCCATTGAGGCGGCTCGGGCTGGCGAAGCAGGCCGGGGCTTTGCAGTCGTTGCCGATGAAGTTCGCGGCCTCGCGAAACGGGTTCAGGAGTCGACGATAGATATTGAACGGATTGTGTCCCAGCTCCAGAGCGGAGCGGCTGGTGCCGTGGTTGATATGAGCAAGGCGAAGCAGATGGCAGGCGAAGCCAGCGAAGAGGCAAGCAAGTCAGGAGAGGCACTGACCGACATCATGTCCGCGGTTAACAGAATCGTTGAGATGACCACCCAGATTGCCAGTGCTACCGAACAGCAGAGAGCAACCGCTGCCGAGATGACTCAGAATGTGGAAATTAGTAGCGGCGCCATTGAAGAACTTGCCGGGGACATTTCTCAGGTAAACCGGTCAAGCAGGTCTTTGGCTGACATGGCGGAGGATTTGAATACGCTTGTGAAACGTTTCCGGACGAATGATTAACGAAGCTTGCAGTGGGAGCCAATGCTAATCAGGTTGCCGCCGGAATCACATCACGTGTAACCATCTGACTTGGTGAACAGCTCACCAGTTCAGATGGCTACCTGAACCAATCCCGATCGAGGACGCAAATCAGAACTTCCAGAACGGAGTGCTCAATTTCTGTTCAACCACTTCCGGGGAAAATCCGACGTCTTTCAGCAACCGGCGATCCATAGTCATCACCAGGTGAACGAAATTACGCTTCATCCGCCAGCCTTTATAGATAGAAGCTGCTCTTTTCATTTTAAATCTCCTCAGTTGACCCGAAGATCCTGATTGTTAAAACCGGGACCTTGTTTAATTAGGCTCCTATTTTAGGCCTGACGAGGAGTTTACTGAATACTTGGAAACCCCTATAAACAGGGGCCCCAAGCATTATTTTCATTTAATTCTGATGACAGTTAGGTTGCTACTTCATGACGCCTTGGCGTTTGAAACCAGCACTTGATAAAGGTCATCTTTGAGCTGGGCACGTTTCTGTTTCATGCGGTGCAGTTTGTCGTCGCCAATGGGAGAGTCTCTCTTTTCCAGCCCTTCAATTTCCTGGTCAAGCTCTGTGTATGCCCGAAACTTCTCTCCGAATCGGGGATCGTTGCTCTTGAGTTCATCAATAAGGTTGCTGTATTGGGGAAATTCTTTTTGAAGCTCGTGACTGGAAATACCCATCGTCTTGCTCTCCTTACCGTTGCAGAGTGTCAATCAAAGCTGATCACTTTCAGCATAGACGAGCCTGCCAGTTTCCGGGCTTCTTTGACAAATCGCTAATTACACACGACGTTGCAAGGGTATAGCATGTTATTACGTTAATCAGACACGCCTCGGGACACTTGCGAATGACCTTTGCACGAATTACCGGCACCGGTTCTTACCTGCCTGACAATATTGTTACCAACAAAGACCTTGAAAAAATGGTCGATACAAACGACCAGTGGATTCGCGAGCGCACCGGAATCGAAAGGCGACATATTGCCGTCGAAGGCCAGACTACGGTGGATCTTGCCGAGCAGGCCGCGAAGAATGCCATCGACGCGGCAGGTATTGAGGCGAAAGACATTGATCTGATCGTGTTTGCCACCTCTACGCCAGACAAGATCTTTCCCAGCTCCGCCTGCATCCTCCAGGCTCGCCTCGGGATCCAGGGCTGCCCTGCCTTCGATATACAGGCCGTCTGTAGCGGGTTTGTCTATGCCCTGGCAACCGCCGAGAAATTCATCAAGACCGGAAGCAGCAAGAAGGCACTGGTCATCGGGGCTGAAGTCTTCTCCCGCATTATCAACTGGGAAGACCGCGGCACCTGTGTCCTGTTTGGAGATGGTGCAGGCGCAGTGATCCTCGAAGCAGATGAGGAAACCGGCATTCTTTCCACCCATATTCATGCTGATGGTCAGTATGAAGACCTTCTGCACGTACCCTGCGGCATTGCCGATGGCTACGACCAGGTCAAGGCCGGGCGCGCGTTTGTAGAGATGAAGGGCAACGAAGTATTCAAAGTGGCCGTGAATACATTGGGCAAGATCGTTGACGAAACCCTGGAAGCCAACCAGATGAAGAAATCAGACATCGACTGGCTGGTCCCGCACCAGGCCAATTTGCGCATCATTGCCGCAACGGCCAGGAAGCTGAATATGTCCATGGATCAGGTGGTCGTAACGGTTAATGAACACGGCAACACCTCCGCCGCGTCCATTCCCCTTGCCCTGGATGTGGCCGTTCGAGATGGCCGGATCAAGCGCAATGAAGTGCTTCTTCTCGAAGCCTTTGGCGGCGGCTTCACCTGGGGTTCGGCACTGCTCAGGTACTGACTTTTTCCTTTACGGTCTCCACCCGGCCAGGATAAGAGACGGGCTTCAGCGCCAGCTGGAGCCCGTTTTTCATTGTGTTTACCTTACCCTCTCGGATAGACTGTATTTTTATACAGTATAACTAACGCTCACTGCGAGGAATAACCATGGCAGTACAAGCAGTCTACTTCTCCGATAGGGACGGCCTGGATATGGCACTGAAAAATCCTGAGACGATGCTGTTCACTTCAAAAGCCGAAGCCGACGCCCGGGACAAGGTGCTCGAACTGGCCGAGGAGATTCAGGTATTCCTGGGCCGCAAGGTTGAAGGCCTGGGTGACGATCTGGCCGAACGCTGTGCCATGGCCATCGCCGAGGAAAAAGATCTGTTCCAGAAGGCTCTCAAGAAGCCTGAGCTGCTGAACGCAGAACAGGAATAAGAGATGACAGGGGCGGCCCGCAATGACCGCCCCTGCCCTCAAGATGCAGCTATCCAGTTGCCATTGTCATAACGCTCCACCCCCTGTCCGGACATCCGATGCAGATTGACCCACTGGTTCTCCACCAGTGCCGCCACATCGGGCTGGCGATGCAGGACCGATTCAATCCGCTCGGCCGGCGCATCGATCAGCACAGTCAAGCGAAGCGGTTCATGACGCCAGTAAGTGCCGTCGTGGACAGACTGTAATGGCAAGCCGATTCTCAGGCGTGTGCCATTGCCTTCCACCACACCAACATTGCCACCAACCACAGAGTGCAGAAGTTTGTTGCCGGAACCATAGACGTCCGGAACGGTTACCGAAGCAAAGTACTGGAGGTTGATCCAGTTGGCGACAACCATTGGTGCGCTGAGTAGCGCCTCCAGCAGCCTGCCATCCTCATCGAGGGCCGGATCGTAATCATGCAGGAATACGCGGCCAGCAAGATCACAACCGCGGGTTTTGCTGCGCTTGGCGAAGATGATCGCGGCGTTGCTGGCAAGCCCCCACTCCGGACGCACCTCGGACCAGTCGCGGGTTCGGGTTTCCATAGCCTGTTTCAGGCTGTCATCGTCCATACCGTTCAATTTGAGCGGCGTAGCACGCTCCTTGCGCACACGGATTCCGGCCTCTTCAAATCCGGCTTCAAGGTCCGCCAGTTTCTGTACGTGGGAATCCGGAACCAGATCGCGATCCGCAATCGTCACCTTGTCCGTCGCGGTGCAGTGCTCCGCTGCCACCGCCCAGGTGAAGTCCGGAATCTTGATGCCCTCGGCCGCCAGCCCCGCACGAACCTGGGGATCATTCACCAGGCTGGCCGCAAGCCGGGCATTAACGCCGCCGCTCTGCCCACCGCAGGCACCGCAATCCAGACCTGCCTGGTTCGGGTTGTTGTCGGTATGACTGCCATGTCCCACGAGTACCAGCAATGGCGCAAAGCCACTGGTCAATGACATACCGCGGAGCATATTCGCAGCCAGCGTTACCTTCTCGGCATCAGACAGCGGGTCGCCCCCATGGGTGTGCACCAACCGACTCTCAATATTCTGTTCCTGGCCGGTCTTATGGCCTTTCTTCAATGAGTCTTTCACCAGCTTCCAGGCCCATGCGAGACCGGTCGTCTCAACCAGAGTGAAGGTCGACAGGCTACTGTATTTGGCCTTTCTCACCGATTCCCGGGCGATCTCCTTCTGATCCAGCAACCGATTCTCTGCCATGTCTTCACGCAAGCTGCCT
>AZIK01001397.1_pt1 | contig 18630 bp, 12 predicted proteins | sample 359131 | NCBI WGS metagenome assembly AZIK01 (sample SAMN02429715, study PRJNA222663) | marine sediment metagenome | biome: Sediment sample; isolation source: enrichment culture of sample MGS-ANC(AMM) from oil contaminated site at the... | place: Italy: Ancona | collected 2012-02-14 | depth 6 m m | reverse complement strand
ATCAAGCCGGCCACGCGGGCCCGATAACGTTTGGTCATGGTTCGGGCCGAGAAACATTGGGACAGTGCGCCAGCCGCTTTCGGATCGTGAGCAACAAGCATCAGGCCGGCGGCATCTGCATCAAGGCGATGGACCAGATAGCATGGCCGGTCGAGACTAATCTCTGCCAGTCTGAGCAGGCTGCAGTGGTCGCCCCACTGGGAACCCTGGGCAAGCAAGCCATGGGGTTTGAACCAGGCCGAGTAACGCCCGAGATCCTCCAGCAGAACCGGGTCTTCCGGCTTTCTTGCCAGCACCTTCTCATCGTAGAACAGTTGCAGTCGGGTGCCTGGCTTGAGCTCTCTGGTCGCTCGGCGCAGCCTCAGACGCTTCCCCTTGTGAGTCCACCAGCAGGCGCCTTTGGTCATGGCGTCCTTGATTTTCTGGCGAGAGAGTCCGGGGGATGCTTCACTCAGGGCGTCAATGGCTTTCCCTGATGCCTCGAGAGTAATGTCGATGGTGGTTCGCATGGAATCTATCATTTATTGAAGGGGCGATAAGGTAAATGGTATCAGCTGGCGTCCCGTTGGGGTGCGGTGTTTTTTCAAAGTCCGTATAATTCGCGGTTTTACCGGCCGGAACAAGCGGTCGTCGCGTTCAGGTTTGGAGTTTTCGGCTTATGAGTCAGGCAGTTGAGCAGGGTACCCTGTACGTTATTTCTGCGCCATCCGGTGCCGGCAAGACCAGCCTAGTGGCAGGAATGCTCCGTAATGATGAAAAACTCGGTGTTTCTGTCTCCCATACCACCCGCACGATGCGCGAGGGTGAGCAGGACGGCGTCAACTATCATTTTGTCAGTCGGGATGTCTTTGAGTCGATGATCTCCCGGGGTGACTTTCTCGAGCACGCCGATGTTTTTGGCAACTACTACGGTACGTCCCAGGTCTGGGTGCGGGAAGCGCTGGCGAGAGGGCAGGATGTCATCCTCGAGATCGACTGGCAGGGTGCCGCTCAGGTTCGTCGGCTGATTCCGGAGTGCGTCAGTATTTTCATTGTACCGCCGTCTCCGGAAGTATTGCGTGAACGGCTGGTGGGGCGGGGTACCGATGCGCCAGAGATCGTGGAGCGCCGTCTGGCGGAAGCCGAAGAGGAGTGCTGCCACGCGGTAGAGTTCGATTTCCTGGTGGTCAATGATGACTTCAATGCCGCTCTCGGGGATCTTCTGGCGATTGTTCGGGCCCAGCGCCTGCGTATGGAGGTCCAGCAGGTCAGACATCAGGCGTTGCTGGCGGGATTGTCCGGTCCGGGCTGATACGGAGTATTTCTGTATACAAATTGAGCCGGCCACAGTAAACTGTGCGGTCTGCTAAAACAGTCATTTTATTTTGTCGGGGAAGTTATGGCACGAGTTACCGTTGAAGATTGTCTGGAAAACGTTGATAACCGCTTCCAGCTGGTAATGCTGGCAACCAAGCGTGCCCGTCAGCTCGCTACCAAGGGTGCCGAGCCGATGGTGGCTGAAGAAAATGATAAGCCGACGGTTATTGCCCTGCGCGAAATTGCCGAAGGCAAGGTTACTCGAGATCTGCTCAAGGAAGAAGACGACGAGTAAGTTAACTGTGGATATCGGGTATGTAAGTACCTGTCCGCAGGTGACAAGCATTGAAATCTGTCCCCGCGGTTTTATAGTGTAACTATAGAACGTTGCTGGAAGGATTGAGGAAGGACCCGGATGCATGCATTCGGGTTTTTTTGTCCCCGAATTTCATAAAGTTGAGGAGGCGCGGTGTCGGCAGAGGCTACGGTTGAGGGGCTGGCTGAAGATCTCAGCTCTTATCTGGATACCAATCGCATCAATCAGGTGCGACGAGCCTACTATTATGCCGAGCAGGCCCATGAGGGCCAGATGCGCAAAAGTGGCGACCGCTACATTACTCACCCCCTGGCCGTTGCCCATATTCTTGCTAATCTCCGCCTTGACCATCAGAGCCTTATGGCAGCAATGCTTCACGATGTCATTGAAGACACCGGTATCCCCAAGGATGCGTTGGCGGAGCAGTTCGGTGACGATGTCGCTGAACTGGTTGATGGGGTCAGCAAACTGACCCAGATTGAGTTCCGCTCCCGGGCCGAAGCCCAGGCTGAAAACTTCCAGAAAATGACCCTGGCCATGGCGCGGGATATCCGGGTCATTCTGGTGAAGCTGGCGGATCGTTTGCACAATATGCGCACCCTTGGCCCCATGCCTTACGAAAAGCGTCAGCGCATTGCCACCGAAACCCTTGATATCTACGCGCCGATCGCGAACCGCCTGGGTATGCACTCCATTTGCACCGAGCTTGAGGATCTGGGGTTTACCTCTCTCTACCCGATGCGCTCGAAGTATATCTCCAAAGCGGTGGACAAGCTCCGGGGCAGCCATCGGGAGATCATTGAGGACATTCGCGGCAAGCTCCAGGAAAAACTGGAAGAACGTGGCCTGCCGGGGCGGATCCTGGGTCGGGAGAAGCACCTGAACAGCATCTACAACAAGATGAAGTTCAAGCAGAAATCTTTCCACGAAATCATGGATGTGTATGCCTTCCGGATCATCACTGATACAGAAGATGACTGTTATCGAATCCTCGGTGCCGTGCACAGCCTTTACAAACCCCTGCCGGGCCGGTTCAAGGACTACATAGCCATGCCAAAGGCTAACGGCTACCAGTCGATCCACACGACCCTGTTTGGCATGCACGTGAACATCGAAATCCAGATCCGTACCGAGGAGATGGAGCACATCGCCAACAATGGTATTGCGGCGCACTGGATGTACAAGAACGAGCCCAGCAGCGTGACCAGTGTGAATCAGGCGCGGGTGGACCGCTGGGTGAAGGGGTTGATGGAAATGCGGGAGCGGGCCGATGACTCCATGGAGTTTATCGAGCATGTGAAAGTGGACCTGTTCCCGGATGAGATTTATGTGTTCACGCCCAAAGGGCGCATCATGGAACTGCCCAGCGGTGCGACGCCGGTGGACTTTGCCTACGCAATCCATACGGATATTGGTAACGCCACCGTTGCCTGCCGCATCAATCGCAACCTTGGTTCGCTGAGTCAGCCGTTGCAAAGTGGCCAGACTGTCGAAGTAATTACTGCACCCGGTGCCCGGCCAAATCCGGCGTGGCTCAGTTTTGTGGTTACTGGCAAGGCCCGCAGTAGCATTCGCCATGTTCTCAAGAGCCAGAAGCGCGCAGAGTCACTCGATCTGGGTCGAACGTTACTGAAAAAGTCCCTGAAAGGGTTTGGCGCAACGCTCTCTGAAATCAGCGATGCCCAGAAACAGGCAGTCGTTAATCACAATCAGGTCAACAGTTTTGACGATCTGATCAGCGATATCGGTCTGGGCAACCGGATGGCTTACCTGGTCGCCCGTCAGCTCGCAAGCGGTTCCGAGGTGACTGAGACCAGCGAGTTGCCGCGGGATATTGAAGGGGGTAATCACAGCCCCGTGACTATTCGTGGCACCGAAGGTCTCCTGGTCCGGTTCGCCAGTTGCTGCAAACCGATCCCGGGTGATCCGGTTGTGGGCGTGATGGATTCCGGGAAAGGTATGGTAATTCATTCCGATACCTGTTCCCGGTTGCCCGAAGATGATGAAGGTAGGGCCCGCCTGACTCACCTTAAATGGGCGAAGGATATTACCGATGAGTTTTCAGTGGAGTTGCGGGTCGAGCTGGAGCGCCAGCGCGGCGTGATTGCTGAAGTGGCCAACGCGGTTGCCATGGCTGACGGAAACATTGAGCGCATCAATGTTGAGGAGCAGAATGCCCGCTTTGGTGTCGTCAGTCTTGTGGTTCATGTCCATGGTCGTCGGCACCTGGCCCGGGTCATGCGCCGAATCCGAAATATCCGGGCAATTACCCACATCACTCGCGTGCGGCACTGATCCCGACCAACGCCCGGTTGACAGCTGCGCTGCGCAGGGGCGACGATTGGCGTTTTGAAAGAGAGGAAACAAAGGGTCATGACCAACAAATCCGTAATTCAGACTGAGAATGCTCCCCAGGCGATTGGCACATACTCCCAGGCGGTAAAGGCCGGGGATACTGTGTACCTGTCTGGCCAGATTCCACTGGTGCCCGAAACCATGGAAGTGGTAGCCGGAGATTTTTCTGCCAAGACCCGTCAGGTATTCGAAAACCTCAAGGCGGTGTGTCAAGCCTCCGGTGGTGAACTCAAGGATATCGTGAAGCTCAATATCTACATGACCGACCTGGCGAATTTCGCGACCGTTAACGAGATCATGGCCACCTATTTCCAGGAGCCATACCCTGCACGCGCAGCGGTTGGTGTTGCTGCCCTGCCCAAGGGTGTGCCCATTGAAATGGAAGCGGTCATGGTGCTGAGCTAAGAACTGGCACAGCCCGGAGTATCAAAAAGGCGGCTTTGGCCGCCTTTTTTGATTTCGCCCGCTCAGTCCTGCTCAATCATTGCCTTGTAACCGATCCGGAAATCCGGGTATCGGAACCGGAAGCCAGTGCTTAACAATCTTTTGTTATTGCAACGTTTACTACCTGCCCGGCCGCCTTTTCTCGCGCCAGGAACAGGTTCGGCGCAGGGTGTTTGTTGCCGAACCCAGTCCACCACCTCATCAAGCCTGACTGGCTCACAGTCGCTGGCTAGGTAGCAGTTTTCCAGTGTCGCTCCCGACAGAGCAAGCTGCACCAGATGGGCTGCTGCTTCTGCAGCATCTTCTTCGTGAATCCGATTGCTGAATGGTGCCGGTTTCCCGGGGTTCATGCGACCTTCCAGGACTTCTTCAAGAAAACGCCGCCGGGATGGCCCATAAATGCCGCTGTATCGTATGACAGTCGCTGGGTGTCCGCTGTTGAGGGCTTTCTGTTCGCCGGCCAGAATCTGTTCGCCGCTGAATCGGGCTGGCCGGGTCGGGCTGGTCTCATCCACCCAGCTGTCATCGTCCTGGGAATAAACACTGCTGCTGCTGATAAAGAACAGGTGCTTCAACGGTTGATGGCCCAACGCCTGAAGCAGATTCTCCAGGCCTGTCACGTAGGCATCCCGGTAGCCCTGCTGATCGTAGCTGGAGGGTGTGAGGCAATAAATGAGGATATCCAATTGGTCTGGCAGTTGGTCGGTGAGGGATTCGAGGCTGGACAGATCGGCCCCGATGCCATGCACGCCGTCGGGAACACGATCCGGATTCCTGCGCAGGCCAAACACCTTGGCTGAATCTTTCAGTCGGCTGGCGATGGCGCCCCCGAGCTTGCCGCACCCGGCGATCAGGATTCGTGGCGCCTGACTGGTTTCAGAGATTGCCATAGACAATTTCAATCCTTATGCTTTACCCCATAAATTAGTGGAACTTCGACCCGCATATTTCTGACCGGAGCTCACCATGACTCTCACCGAGTTACGATACGTCGTTACACTGGCCCGCGAAAGGCATTTTGGCCGGGCTGCAGAGCGCTGCCATGTCAGCCAGCCAACACTCAGTGTTGCAGTAAAAAAACTGGAGGACGAGCTCGGTATTCCCCTGTTTGAGCGGAGTAAAAGCAGCATCCGCGTGACCGAAACGGGGCTGCGAATTATTGAGCAGGCCCAGCGGGTTCTTGATCAGGTAGGTCTGATCAGAGACATGGCCCAGGATGGCAAAAACCAGCTTAACTCTCCCCTGAAGGTGGGGGCCATCTACACCATCGGTCCCTATCTGTTCCCGCATTTGTTGCCGGAACTGAGGCGCGCGGCTCCGGAAATGCCGCTGTACATTGAAGAGAATTATACGGCGAACCTGCGGCAGAAACTCCGTCAATCGGAACTGGACGCCATTATAATTGCTCTTCCCTTTGAAGAACCGGAAGTTGTAACACTGCCACTCTACGACGAGCCTTTTGTTGTGCTGCTGCCTGCGGCGCACCCATTGGCCAAAAAGGATCAGTTGACTGCGGAAGAGCTGGCTAAAGAGCAAATGTTGTTGCTTGGTCCGGGGCATTGTTTCAGGGACCAGGTTCTGGAGTCCTGTCCGCCGCTGGTTGAGGCTGTCACTCAACGGAGCAATAACGGTTCACCGGCTCTGGTAACAGAAGGCAGTTCCCTCGAAACTATTCGTCATATGGTGGCTTCCGGTCTCGGGATTACAGTGTTGCCGCTCTCCGCCGCCACAGTCATGCAATACCAAGAGGACATCCTTGCGGTTCGGCCATTTGCAGCGCCGGTACCGTTCCGGACAGTGGCCCTGGCCTGGCGGGTCACCTTCCCCAGGCCCAAGGCCATTGATGTGCTTTCGCTGGCGGCAAGCCAGTGCAGGGTGATTGAAAAGGCCAAGACGGATACACCAGTTTCGGCTGAAAGCGCCTGAGTCTCAATATGACGTCACTGGATGACATTCCGGTCACCCGGCTCAAGGGCGTAGGAAACGCCCTGGCAGAAAAACTTGCCAAGCTGGGCATTACCTCCCTGCAGGATCTGTTGTTCCATTTACCTCACCGCTACGAGGATCGGACCCGGATTGTGCCGATGGGCAGCTTGCGTATCGGCGATGTCGTTGTGGTCGAAGGGGAGGTAATGAAAGCCGACCTGGTGATGGGCCGCAGGCGTAGCCTGCAGGTGACTCTCCGGGACAGCAGTGGCTTTCTGGTGATGCGTTTCTTTCATTTCAACGCCGCCCAGAAAAATCAGTTGAGCGAGGGTGCGCGAGTTCGCTGTTTTGGCGAGGTTCGTCCGGGGCGGGCAGGGTACGAATTCTATCACCCTGAGTATCAGGTAAACCCGCCGCCCATGCCGGCAGAAGGGGAGGCAACCCTGACGCCGGTTTATCCTTTGACTGAGGGGATTCAGCAGCCGCGGGTGCGTTCTCTGTGTCAGCAGGCGCTGGACTATCTTCAGCGGTTTCCGATCCGGGACTGGCTGTCGAAGGGGTTGTTGGCCGAGTACCAGCTTCCCGGGATTACCGAGGCCGTCCAACTGGTGCACTCCCCCCCGGCTAGTGCACCGGTGCACCTGTTAATGGAAGGTCGCCACCCCGCCCAGCAACGGCTGGTGATGGAAGAGCTGCTGGCGCACCAGTTAAGCCTGCTTCAGGTGCGGGAACAGATCCAGACCCGTGAAGCTCTGGCGCTCCTGCCCACGGGGAATCTGCCTGAGCGCTTTCTGGAATCCCTGCCGTTCTCACTCACCGGTGCCCAGGCTCATGTTCTGGCGGACATCCGTCAGGATCTGAGCCAGCCGCTGCCGATGCTCAGGCTCGTCCAGGGCGACGTTGGTTCGGGCAAAACGGTAGTTGCGGCACTGGCAGCGCTGCAGGCCATAGGTGCCGGTGCCCAGGTGGCACTGATGGCGCCTACTGAGATTCTGGCCGAACAGCACTTTCAGAATTTCCGGGCATGGCTGGAACCGCTTGGTATTCGCCTCGCGTGGTTGTCCGGCAAGGTGAAAGGTAAAGCCCGGGTGGAAGCCCTGGAAGCGGTATATTCAGGCGATGCCAGCGTCGCGATTGGCACCCATGCCCTGTTTCAGGACGATGTCGAGTTCCACAGGCTTGCCCTGGTAATTGTGGATGAGCAGCACCGTTTTGGGGTTCACCAGCGACTGGCTCTGCGTGAGAAAGGTGTGGGTGGGTCGCTGGCTCCCCATCAGTTGATCATGACGGCGACGCCGATTCCCCGTACTCTTGCGATGAGTGCCTATGCCGATCTGGACACTTCGGTTATTGATGAGCTGCCGCCGGGAAGGAAGCCGATTGAAACCATCGTGATTCCCGACAGCCGCAGGGAAGATGTAATCGAACGCGTTCGCGGAGCCTGCCGCGAGGGCCGCCAGGCCTACTGGGTCTGCACCCTGATCGAGGAATCTGAAGCTTTGCAATGCCAGGCGGCGGAGGTCACCGCCCAGGAACTGGTCGAGCGTTTGCCGGATCTGAAAGTGGGCCTGGTGCACGGTCGGCTAAAGGCTTCGGAAAAAGCAGCGGTGATGGAGGAGTTCAAATCCGGGGAGCTCGATCTTTTGGTCGCTACCACGGTGATTGAGGTAGGGGTGGATGTGCCCAATGCTTCGCTGATCATTATCGAAAACCCGGAACGTCTGGGATTGGCCCAGCTGCACCAGCTTCGTGGACGGGTCGGCCGGGGCGAGCAGGCCAGTTTTTGCGTCCTGATGTATCATCCACCTCTGTCGGCCAACGGCAAGGCCCGGCTGCAGGCGCTCAGGGACAGTCAGGATGGCTTCTTTATAGCGGAGAAAGACCTGGAGATCCGCGGGCCTGGCGAGGTGTTGGGTACCCGCCAAACCGGTATGATGCAGTTTCGGCTGGCGGATTTTGAGCGTGACAAGGGATGGATTGAACCGGTCCGGGAAATGGCGCCTGGTTTGATGGCGCATCCCGATATCGTCCAGGCACTGATTCGCCGCTGGCTTGGTGACAGGACGCGTTACGGCGACGTGTGATAACGTCCGTTGTGTTACCCGGCACGTATGAAAGCAATCTGGAAATAGAGCGAGATCAACGTTAGATTCAGGGCTTTGCCCTATACTGGCAAAAAGGTGGTTTTCGAGCTCGGATGAACCGGCGGAAAACAGAAACATTCGGGAGATATTTATGGAATTACCTGTCGCAGTTCAGCAGGCTTTGGGCGAAACCGCAGCTGGCGTGTCCCTCAGGGATGCAAGCACGGCGAGCCGGCGAGAACTGTTGCGTATGGCGTTGCTCACCGATGAGCAAGGTAACCTCCAGGTAATTTGCCGCAAGGACGATCTGATTGATCTGGAACAGCTGAACAAGGAGCTTGGCCGTGACTTGCGCTTGATGAAGCGTCGTGAACAGCTTCGAGTACGGGAGCGCGCCGGTCTCAAGGCACTTCCTGCGCTGCCATCTTTGACCGGCTGGCCAACGCTGGTAGACCCGCGTGTGGACGAGCTTTCAGCCGTGGCACTGGAGCTTGGTGAGCAGAACCTGGCGATGGTTATGCCAGCTGAGGATTTTCAGGCCTTGACCGCCAACGCCGATCGCCACGGTCTGGCGGTTGCTCTTGAATCCATCTCGGTGAACTACGATGACCAGGACCGGGACCGGGATCAATTTCACTCCGCCATCAAGAAGTTCACCGGCTTACGAATACAGCAGCGCCTGGAAGACACCCTTGAGCTTCCCCCGCTGCCGGAAACTGCCCAGCGGATCATCCATCTCCGGGTTAATCCCAACGCTGTCATGGGCGATCTGGTGGATATTGTCGAGAGTGACCCGAGCCTTGCGGCGCAGGTTGTAAGCTGGGCGTCTTCCTCATTCTATGCCGCTGCCGGCCAGGTGAAGTCGGTGCATGACGCGGTATCCCGGGTGCTCGGTTTTGATCTGGTCATGAACCTGGCCATGGGGCTTTCCCTGGGCCGGGCGCTAACACAGCCCCAGGACCATCCGGAGGGCTATGTGGATTACTGGCAACAGGCAATCTGGCAGGCCCAGTCGGCTGGTATTCTGGCCAGCATGATGCCCCGGGGTGAGCGGCCGGTATTCGGCCTTGCCTACCTTGGAGGCCTGCTCCACAACTTTGGCCATCTCGTTCTGGCGCAGGTGTTTCCGCCTCATTTCAAGCTGGTTTGCCGGTCACTGGAGGTCAACCCTGACATCGATTCCTCGGTTACTGAGCAGTACCTTCTTGGAATCACCCGAGAACAGATCGCGAGCCAGTTAATGGAGAACTGGGGCATGCCTGAAGAGGTGACCCTCGCTATCCGTTATCAGAAAAATCCGTCTTACCAAGGCCCTCATAGTGTTTATGCCCGGTTGCTCTGGCTGGGCAGGCAGCTGTTAACCGCCAGGGGCGTGGCGCTCGGGGCCGGGGAGGAAGTCAGCCAGTCGATTTACGACGAGTTGGGGCTTGATCGGGAGCAGGTTGAGGCGCAATTCGACGACCTGGTTAACAACAAGGATAGCGTAATGGCCATGGCCGGAATGATGAGCCAATAGCAGAGGGTCCTGCTCGAAAAACAGGTCAAAAAAAGCCGGCCCCAAGAAGGCCGGCAATATCACCCGTTTTACTGCAGAGTCGTCCAAACTTATCAGGAGAAACAACGTAAGGTGACACCACCTGAAGATAACAGGTGCCTCCCTGATTTCAATTTAGACCTTGCGGCGAAAAAGAAAAGTCAATACTTGTTACTGGAAAGTAATGAGCGGGCGATCAGTTTTTTGCAGCTTTGAAAGCCATTGATTTATTAGCACTAAATTTTGATTTCTTTCACTTTTCTGTTACAAATAATTACAAAATGAAGGTCGGACCAGCTGCAGGGTAGATACGATCAGCCGGTGCCACCCGAAAACGAGTGGTGCCGAATAGCGGTCGCCGCCCTACGAATCGCGTCGGCATTTTTCCTTTCGACATCAAGTCGCTCTTTGTCCATTTTTTCCACGAACTTTGTGTCGGTTGCCTGCCGGGCGCGGTGGGTGGGCATGTGCTGCAATTGGTCGTGTACCTCCTGAAAAACCCTGAAAGGCGTCTGCTCCAGCAGCTCCGGAGCAATATGGTCCAGCAGGCCCTTGAGCCTCAGGCAGGCTTCCGAATATTCGATCTGGTCTTCTTCAACAGCCATCGCGATGACATGTACGCTCCGGATCATGTCTTTTCTGCGGTTTGCCTGGAATTCTTTGGCTTTGGCCTGTCGCTTGCGACTTTCAGCGAGCAATCGATACTGGCGACGGATAAACGTCACCAGAAGAAAGATGGCGATCAGGCCGGCGATGATCAGACTCCACTGCAGCCACTGGGGCATTATCGGCTCCTTTTTCGAATCAGGCCCGTGTACGGCGCTGCCGTTCCGGGCGCCAGACTTTGACAGCAACAGGCTGTCCATTCAATACGGAGGTGCCAGAGAGCGGATCAATATCACCATCGCTGAGCACATCGTTGATACTGGCTCCGGCGTGGGCCGATGCTACCGGTTGGCCGGTGCCATCCCGGTCATGACCCCACCCGTGGGGAATCGATACCACCCCCGGCATGATATCCTCGGTAATGTCTATCGGCAGAACGATCTGCCGGGACTCCGAGTTTATTTCTGCGGAGTCTGATGCTTGCAGGCCAAGCCGGCTGGCATCTCTGGGATGGATCATCAGGGTACAGCGGTCCTTTCCCTTAACCAGCCGCAGACTGTTGTGCATCCAGGAGTTGTTGCTCCGGACATGGCGTCTTCCAATCAGTTGCAGGGAATCAATGGCGGGGCCGGCCAACGCAGCGTGCAGCCGTCCGAGATCGTCAAGGTAGCGCCTGGGTGCGAGATTTATTTTACCGTCGCGAGTAAACAGGCGTTCCGGCAAGGACGGTTGGAGCGGCCCGAGATCCAGACCATTCGGGTTTTCCTTGAGTGCGTTCAGCGAAAGCCCTTTCGGCAGCTCCTGCCAGTGACGGTTCAGAGGGCTGAGTTTTGCCAGCCCGCGAAGCGGATGGCGTTTGGGCAGCAGGTCCATGGCCAGATCAACGGCGGGCTGCAGCAACCCGCGTGCGCGGCCGGTGTCGGTGCCATAGGGGCCGGAGCGTAGTAGAAGATCGAGAAACGGGTCTGGACCGATCTGTTTGAAAGCGCGCCAGCCCAGTTCCGAACGCACAGACAGTCTCCCGCCATTCCGGCGCTTTTCCAGGCGGTGAGCCAGTTCCAGCAGGATCTGCCAGTCATGGCGGCTATCAGGCCCAGCTGTGAACAGAGCTTCGCTGTACTTGGCGACATTTCGCACCGCCAGCATGCTGAAAATCAGATCATAATGGCTGCGCTCCAGAGCGGCTGTCGGCGGCAGAATGATGTCAGCATGACGGGTGGTTTCATTGAGGTAGTAATCGACCGAGACCATGAAATCGAGCCCGCCCAGTGCCTCTTCGAGTCGTCGCCCGTTGGGGCTGGAGAGTACCGGGTTGCCGGCAACGGTGACAAAGGCCCGGATCTGCCCTTCGCCGGGTGTCAGTATCTCATCGGCCATGGTGCTGGCGGGGTATTCACCGCCGAACTCAGGCAGTCCCTTTACCCGGCTGTAGCGCTTGCCGAAATGTCCTCTCTGGCCGGACAGGGCGCCCAGCTCCACCAGATCAATGGCCGGCCGGGAAAACAGAACGCCGCCCGGCAGGTCCAGTTTCCCGGTAAGAATATTCAGACAATAGGCGAGCCATGTCGCAACGCCACCAAATGTCTGTGTGCTGGTGCCCATGCGTGTGTGCAGAACTGCTTTTCGGGTGGTGGCGAGCTGTCGGGCCAGTGCCCGAATGTCGCCCGCAGAGATTCCTGTGTGCGCGCTGACGGCTTCCGGCGTGAAGGAGAGGGCAGCCAGGCGCAGCAGGTCTGCGTCCTTCACCACTCGTTGCGCCGGGCCCAGGTCGACAAGGCTCTCTTCAAATAGTGTGTGTACCATGGACATCAGGAGCAGGGCATCGCTTCCGGGCCGGATGAAGTGGAATTCGTCGGCCAGTTTCGCGGTTTCGGTCCGGCGGGGGTCCAGCACAATCATCTTGCCGCCACGCTGTTTCAATGCCTTCAGTCGCCCCCGGAAATCGGGCACCGTCATCAGGCTGCCATTGGACGCCATAGGGTTGGCGCCAATACAAATAAACAGATCCGTGTGATCAATATCGGGAATCGGAAACAGAACCTGATGCCCGAACATCTCCAGGCTGGCCAGCATGTGAGGCAACTGGTCATTGGAAGTCGCGGAGAAACGGTTCTGACTCCCGATGGCACGCAACAGTGGCATGGTAGCGATCAAGGAGCCGTGGTTGTGGACATTCGGATTGCCCAGGTAAACGCCAATGCTGTTTCGGCCATAATCCTGACGGGTCTGGTGGAGTTTCTCAGCAACCAGATCGAAGGCCTGGTCCCAGTCCATTTCCTGCCAGCCGGTTTCGGTTTTTCGGACAGGTTTCCTCAAACGATCCGGATCTTCATGCAAATCTTTAAGCGCAATGGCTTTCGGGCAGATATGCCCATGACTTAGCGGATCTTTTTCATCACCTTTGATAGAGGCAATCTGGCCGCCTTTCATTTCGATGGCGACACCGCACATGGCTTCGCAGAGGTGACAGGTACGGTAGTGTGTGCCGTTTTCCATGAAGGGAGGCTCCTGGCGGATTGTTGTTATGCTATCGGGTTTCATTGTGCAACCAGATTAGCAGGAATTGGGTAGGAGGGGGAGATAGCGATCTGGCGTAGGGAGGCCAAAAGGGCCAGCCTGCAGGCTGGCCCTTTTGGTAACAATGTCAGAGCGTTTTATTGCTCTGCCGGAATCTCTTTGACCGGATTGGAGATGAAGTTGAGGTAGACACCCTGCTCAGGAATTTGCAGGGGAATCTGTATGTCGCCGCTATCTGTCCCCGAGCCACTGAGGCACTCGGAGAGCGAGTTGCCTGCGCCAATGCACTGGAAGAAGTCAATAAAGCCTCCAATCAGGGGAATTTCCACCTCGACGTTAACGTCGATGGGAGGAATATTGGTATTGCGCTGTTCTACCTGCATTCGGCCATCGTCAAAGAAAACGATTGGTCCGTCCAGTTCCAGCGTGAACGGTTTGCTGTACAGATCGTGTGACAACGCCTGCGCCATCGGCAGGGAGAGATTGGGTGCATCCAGTGTCAGGTCTGCAGTGGTTCGAAATCTCGGCCGACCCTGTTCGTCCTCAATGATCAGTCCCTCAACAAGTCCTTGAGGGTTTCCTTCGGAGGGTGTGCCGTAGGTCATCCTGAGAATCTGGGGGCCGGTCGCCTGCTCACCAAAGCCATCCAGGAAAACGCTGGCTGATGTTGTTGCAAGCATGGTCGGGTACAGCAGGACTCGTATGCCTGTCTGGCCGGTGGCTTCATCCACCACGACCGGGCCGATGATTTCTGTGTTGAGGCCATAGGTCTGATAGATGAATTTATTCTCGGGGCAATCGTCACTGGCGGAGCAACCCACACTGGCGCCAACCGGAACCCCTAGCGCGTTGGCCTGTTGATTCTGGACTTGAAGGCGAGCAGCGTTGGCTGAGGGCAGGAAGCCGCCGGCGCCGTCCTCTTCATGGTTAAAGGGCTCCAGGCAATCGGTAGAGCCAGGAGAAGAGCAGTCAATCACATAGTTTGAGTTGGTATCACGGATCGGCAGATTGCGGAGTGGCGTGAATACGGTATTCGCGGATTCGCTGCCCCGGAAGTAGATGGTCATATCAGGACCACCGATATCCTCGGGATCAACCAGCAGGTCGGTCTGGAGCGGGTAGCCCAGTTCTGAACAGATGGCTGTGGAACAATCGTTGATGGCATAGGAAGACGCCATGGTGTACCGATAATGGGCTCCGGGTTCCCAGGTCGTGTCCGGGAAAAAACGTAGCCGCTGGTTGTTCTTTTCATACCGCCCGGGTACCGCCTCTCCGGCCCCGATCGGGGTGCTCGCATTCTCGACCTTTTCTACGATGAAGGTATTCTCGTTGATGGTGTCCAGATCCATGGATTGGGAAAACACTACGACGATCGGACGGTCTTCCGGCAAGCTGGTCACGGGAAGTGTCTGGCCCAGCGGGCCATCGGCTGCATCATCCAGACACTGGCCATGGCTGTTGCTGGCAAGGTTCACCCCGGTTGTGGCACAGGGATAGCCAGGATAGGCAGTCAGGGCGAGCGGGGATGCCGGGTCTGCCTCCGTGCCGTCGGAAACCTTCGGTAAATTGAAAGTCAGGTTTTGACTGGGCGCAGGATTGCCCGCCAGATCGGTAAGCTCGTTGGTAATGCTCAGGGTGTAGTTGGTGCCATGTTCGAGGCCGCCCTCTGGATTGATGACCACTGCTGTCCCGTCGACAAACGCTTCCAGTGAACCATCCGCCAGGGACAAGGTGGTTCCACCCGCATCAAGGACCAGCCCACTGGCCAGCGACCCGGAATCGATGGGTTCGTCGAAGAACAGAATGACCGGGTCGCCCGGACGTTGCATGGATTGGCGGGTATCCGGAATCGCATTATCAGGACCGGGCATCCAGCTGACCAGGCTCGGTGCAGTGCTGTCCAGCTCACGCAGCATTTCAGCGTCAAGCACTGAATCGACGTCCGTTGCTGCTTGCAGGTGGAAAGCGATGGTTGAGTCGGTATATTCCTGCCCCAGAAGGTTAGGCTCTACCATGCCGATGGCATCGATTGTCAGGACTCCATTCTGTACCAGCGCGATCCCGCGTAATTCCACCCCCATGAGATCCTGTGACAGCGCTGCATTGGGCTGTGGATTCTCCGTGTTCATGGAAACATCCATGAACAGCGTGATGTGTCGGGGCGCGTTGAGGTCGTCAGTATAGGGGTTCGGGCTGAGATAGCCTGAGGCGTCTGACAGCATGGTGACTTTGATGTTGCCGGTGGTCTGGAGTTGGCCGGTGGCGGCATCCAGAACAGGGACCTCACCACCGACCAGAACATCAAGGCTGGTGCTGTTCAGCACACTGCCTCGGGCGATGCGCAAAGGCAGTGCTTCATCTGCGTCGAAAGCCGGAGCGTAGGCCAGCTCGGCAAACAGGTCGCCGGTCTGTTGAGAGGGGCCGGCCTCGCCCTGCAGCACGGAGTTGAGGGTGACCCCGTTGATGATCTGACCATTGAGAATCGATCGGGTAGCGTTTTCTTCTGTGACGCCTTCGGCCAGGCCTGAATCAACAGCTGATTGCTGCAGTACCACGGTGGGCCCGGTTTCGCGGGGTGTGAATACGATCTCTTCGCTGAATCGGTCGGCCTGGGGAGACGTCAGGCTGGCCAGGTTTTCAAGCTTCAGGGTGTAGGTCTGGCTGGTGTCCAGAACGTCGTCCTTGCTGCCACACTCTTTAGGGTCTTCGACCACGCAGGGATCCACGGTTATCCGGTTACCTTTTACCAGAACGGTTGCCGGGACCGCCTCGTTGTCGCTGTCAACAAGTCGGATCGATCCGCCGAGGGCCTCCCAGTCCGGGTGGACGGGGTGAGTCATGGCGAGGCGGAAGGTAGAGAAGTTCATGGCCTCGAACGAACTGCCGTTTGCCGGTACCTGCCAGGCAATATCGAAGTTGTCGGTAGAGTTGGTTGTGCCAGCGGGACCGGAGAAGCTGCCTCGGGTCTCAAACTGGATGCCGGCATCGCCCTCTGCATTGGGGGTGCTGATCTTGCGGCCGCCTTCAGCAGCAAGTGGTTCGCTGAATGTCACCGTGTAGGCCCCGAGTCTTTCAAGCTCCGAGGATGGCGACAGTTTCAGACTCTTGCCACCGTCAATCCGGGTGATTGAAAACGGCAGGGCCTGGCCTTCCGATTCCAGCAGGATCTTGGTCTGGAGGTCCGCATCTTCATCAGTGACCGCATGGGTAAAGCGAAGCACGATATCGGCCCTTGGGCTGACATCCGCCTGCCCATCGGTCGGGTAAGAATAAACCACCGAGCCCGCGGAGACGTTTTCATTCATGGCCTGTTCGTTGCCGCCACAGGCAGCCAACAACAGGGCGGGAACCACTGCCAGTGTTTTGTTGTACTTCATGGCAAGCCCTCCTTAAAACTTCAGGGTGATGGAGCCGCTGACAACGTGAACGTCGCCGTCTGCTGTTACCGGGGTTTCGTTGCCGTCAAAATCCACCAGGGTGAAGTCCCGTTCCTGCAGTTGCTGGTACTGGTAGCCAACATCCAGGCGCACAGGGTAAGCGAGCAGGCGGGTTCGGTTGTAGGTGGCGCTCAGGCCGAGACCGACGACAATCTTGTCGGTATCCAGGTAGTTGATTTCCGGATTACGAGTGGATTTGAGCGGAGATTCCTCATACGCAATGCCGCCACGAACTGAAAAGTTCTTGTTAAGTTCGTACTCGGCGCCAATACGCGGAATCAGAACGTCATCAAACTGGATCCGGCTGCCAGATGCCACAGACTGCTGGTCCTTTATGGTGTCTGAAGAAAACTCCTTTTCAAGCTCTGACCAGTTTTGCTGTTCGAGACTGCCACCGATCCGCCAGTTGTCGGCTTTGTACTGGGCGCCGAATGCAAAGGTTTCCGGCTGGAAAGAATCAATGGTAGAGACGGCCAGGCTCAGGCCGGGATCGGGAATGGTCTGGGTAACAATGATATTGGAATCAACCGATGTCGATGCCGCTGATTTGGACCGGTAGGTGAGGGCGGTTTCCCAACCTTGAAGAAAACAGGCGCTGTCTGGACAGAAGGTGCTGCCCAGATCGACAGTGGTACTCAGAATGCTTTTTAGCGACGGTTCGGCATTTACTGCAAGTCGCTCGCGACTGGTTTCGCCGCCGAGAGTGGAGACCGCATCAAGGTTTGCCGCAGCGTCGAGGGTTACCCGTACCGATGCCCCTGCCGAAATGCCCCGCCAGATCGGCGTTGCGCCACCAATGTTCAGGAACAGAGGCTCCTTTCCGTATCGCAGGAATTGACCGCTTTCTGTCGTCTGCGAGTCGAACGCCAGCATTTCCTTGCCGTATTTCTCGACACCGGCGATAAAGCCAAGATAAATCGGATGCTTGAATCGGGTCAGTGAACCAAGGTTGGTTTTCATGCCGATAAGGACATGTTGGCTGGGCGAATTGGAGAGAATGTCACCATTGGCATTCGGATTCGCAGAACGCAGCTCCTGTTCGGCATGCAGAATGCCAGCCGTCAGTTCCCCACGCTCATCTTTGGTCAGGTAGGCGGGGTTGTAGTAAGTGGCAGACACCTGGTCATTGAACATGGACAGGGACTGGGCCGTTGCCACATCTACTGGCATGACGCCGTAGGTGGTGCCGAGATTGCCCATGCTGGCATTTACCGAAACAGAGAGACCTGCAGACAAAGTGGCAATCGCAAGAGACAGCGCCCTTGACCGGGAAAGGGAGGGAAAAGCCATTGATACACTCCATTACTTCGTTGTTTTTATGCTCGGGCCGCTGAAATGTACGGCCGCTGCTTATTGTGTTCGGACAATAGTGTATGTGGCTTGTCTTTTCAGGACGTTGGCTTTTTTGACAAAAATGGGTGTCGCTAAAACCACAGGGCGCAGAGTAATGGAGAGCGTGCCTTAATTAATCGTGATTGGAGCACGCAAGAAGTCTTGGCTGAAATGGAGACTGTTCCTGAACAAAAAACTCCCCAATCGGGGAGTTTTGTGGTGTTAAATTATTTGACATAGGGTCATCGCAGCGATTTTCTTCGTCTCAGCGTCAATAACCCGATTATGCCTAATCCTAACAGACCAACTGTGCCAGGCTCTGGAACTGAGGCAGTTTTGCCGAAGATGGCGACATGAGATATAGCGCCGCCATCTGGATAGAAGCCCTGTAAATCTAAGTCGTCTTGTCCATTCCAGCTTGCCAAATCATATAGATACTGTGGCTGGTTTCCATCCTTAACCACAAGGTAGCACTCAGGGCAAACGATCAAATCAGGGCCATCCCAAGTGATAAGTGCATCATTGGGATCACCGCTAAAGGCTGTTGAGTAGAACGATTGGTATGGGCCTTCTTCATTGCCTCCGAAATTGGCTTTGTAGAGGAGGGATAGATCCGAAGTTCCGAAGAATGTTGCTACATCGTCTGCATCAAGCGCCGGATTTGGGGGGCCTGGGTTATATACAATGTCGGCGTCACCAGGCCCGAGCAACAAAGCGCTCGCTGAGAGTGACCAAAACAGCGTAACCGCTGCGATAAAACACGTTAGTGATTTGATTCCGTTA
>AZIK01006559.1_pt1 | contig 18848 bp, 15 predicted proteins | sample 359131 | NCBI WGS metagenome assembly AZIK01 (sample SAMN02429715, study PRJNA222663) | marine sediment metagenome | biome: Sediment sample; isolation source: enrichment culture of sample MGS-ANC(AMM) from oil contaminated site at the... | place: Italy: Ancona | collected 2012-02-14 | depth 6 m m | reverse complement strand
ATCCCGAGCAGTATCTCTGGGTTCACAAGCGGTTTAAACACCAGCTTGATGGCAGATCATTTTACTAAAATTAACACCGAAATATTTTAAGCTACGCAGTCAAACCGCGACCCAAATAGCCAACATGGATTTTCAGTAAATGAACGCCCTATCAGAAAAAGCTATCCACCCCTCCATCCTCATCATGCCATTTTATATTTCCATGTTGGTCTCATCTGATAGCCAAGTATCAAGATTGATTTTTAGCTTTTTCGCCCTTTACATGGCATGCATGCTTTGGAATAAAAGAAAAAAAATCGGCAGCATTTTCAATATTAGCGCTTTTACTGGGGTCATATTGATTTTTTATTTGATGCTCACACTTTTCTGGGGAGAAGGGGTAAAAATCGGCAGCTATTTACGATGGGGCATTGGCTTAATCTTTTTCTGGTTAGGCCTAATCTTTATAGCACAGCTCCCGAAAGAGCAGTTAAAACAGACAGCGACCCACCTTTGCATTGCAACACTTGCCGTGTGCATATATACAATTCTGAATTATTTTTTATCCTCAGACGCACCAGATCGCAATATGGGCCCCGGCATGATTAGCCACCCCATAATGGGCCCCTCAATTTTGATAGCGGTTTCAGCAACATCTGTAATGGTTTTACAAACCATTGACAAATTCCCTGTAAAATTAGTCTCGCTACTTTTCTCCTCTCTGCTGATATATACGCTAACAACCGCCAGCCGGGGGCCATTATTAGCGATGGGAGCATGGGGCATAGCGCTATGCCTCACATCCCCGGTAACCATAAAAACAAAATGGGTAGCGGCATTAGCCGCTTGCTTCAGCCTCGCGCTTTTATATGCTCTTATTCCTGATTTTTTTCACTCTCTTATAGAAAGAGGAAGCACTCATCGGATTGACATCTGGACTGCAACCACTAAAACGCTGGACGACGCGCCACTATTCGGGAAGGGAATAAACCTGAAATTCGTTGATACAGAGCTATCCAAAAGCCTTGTACCCGTTACAGGGCTTAATATTCAGCACCCGCACAACTTAGGCCTTTCAACTTGGCTCTATAGCGGCTTAACGGGCGTCATCTTGCTTTTCGCGACAACCATTTCAGCCCCTTTGATCATGGCAAAGAAAAACGTTCCTGCCTTAGTTGCAGCGGCACCAGTCATTATCACCGTGTTATTTCTTTCTCTAACTGACCTGAGCAAGCTTATTGCGCCACCTTCAGCAATCTGGTTTATTTTTTGGTTTCCGTTTGCCTTTATTGCAGGCCTAAGCCACCGAGAAAAGATTAAAGAGCATGGTCGATATTCTTGATTTTTTTCGCCGGCACTCCGCCCACTAGAGTAAAAGGGGCAATCGACTTAGTAACAACAGCACCAGCGGCAACAACAGCACCGTCACCTATTGATACTCCAGCTGTAACAATGGCTCCAGCGCCAATCCATACATCTTTGCCGACCACGATAGGCGAGCCAGTGGTACCACGCCGCCCTTTATCATTGAGATATAGACTGTGCTGAGCTCCTTCAAAGCTGACTCTGGGCCCGATGCGACATCGCTCCCCTAGCGTAATTGGCGCTTTCGGGCAGGCAAATCGGATTTCTGTATTAATAAAGCAACCCTTCCCGATATGCACCCGCTTTGCGCCACCAATGGGACGTAAGACCACTGGACCATAAACTGTAGAGCGACCTTGCATATCTATACCTGCGGCCTTTAGCAGCAGCCAGCGAATTTTGTCGCTGAATTTCAACCGGGGAAGGTGATTGGCCAAACCCAGAAACACGAACTCCCGCCACTGCTGCATACTCACCACCCCTTTGCACGAAAATAGCGTCGCCGCTTGCCCATGAATCTAATTTTTTGCTCCAGATGCTTCCAAAATTCCGAGGAATCGGAATAGCGGCAAGGAAAGTTTTCTGGCTCAACCCCCTCCAAACATTCCACCCACTTATCGTCCGGCTCGTAACCATGGGCAACCAAGTCCTTCATCAGCTGCGGGTAACGCTCAACCTGCTGCTTCAAGCGAGGAAGGTGCTGCCGCCAACCGGCGATCCTCGACAGGTCAACCTCTCGAACCCCTCCCAATGCGTTCTGCGCATCTTCACCGGATGTCGCCACCTCATGAAACCGATTAAAGTCATGGCGGCGAGATAAAAAAGGAAATCGAGCTTCGATCTGCTTCTGCACCTTCATCGGGTCACGCACCAGGTCTTCATAGCGAAGCAATAAAACACGGTCATAATTGGCGATATTGCCAGCGGCTTTCTCTGCCCGCTTCCAGACTGGGTAGTTGCAGAAGTACATGCCAGGCCAGGCTTTATGCATACTGCAAATCACCGAGCGTGGATCTCGCAGCATAACAATGACATGCAAGTCGGGATCGCGCTTGAGCAGGGGCGCCATCCAAAGCACATCATTGGGCTTTTTGGAAAGCCGTAAGCCCTGCTCATGGGGCGCCACCTTAAAGATGGTTTCTTCATGCTCCGAATGCCCTTGATGGGGATAACAGGCCACAAGCATCTCAGCCATGAGGGTTGTTCCACTTCGCGGACAACCTACCACGTGCAAATTAATCGCACTCATTTTCCGGCCCCCATGATCCTCAGTCGATCAAGCCAGGTGACCGGCGCGGCTTCCTGCATCTCTGTCGCCAGAAGTTGAGGAAATACCGCAGCTCGATCCACCCAACGATGCTTTGTCGTCACCAACGCCTGACCCGCCTTGGCGATACGCTCTGCCGCAGAAGAGTCCGATTCAAGCCATTTGAGTTTGTCAGCCAGCTCATCCTCACTGTCATAAAGCACTACATTTTCATTCTCAACAAACTCCAGGGCAGCTTGCTCTTGCTTTGGCTGGCGCCAAGCCACCAGTAGACACCCTGCTGCCATGGCCTCGAAGTTTTTGATCATATACTCGCCAAACCCGATATCCGCACTAACAAAAAACCGGATCTGGTTAAGCAGCTTATTGTAGTGCCCACCCGGTTCAGCACGCAGCAACGCCAACCGGCCCATTTTTTCCTGCCGCAGCAGGAAGCGTTTGCGCTTTTTGTATACCTTGTTCTTCACCCTGCCAACGAAGGCTGCGCCTTCCGTTCGCGGAATCCCCAGGTCATATATCGTCTCGCTATCGTAGCCTTTGGGCAGGTAACAAGCATCAATACCTTCACCTCGCAGTTGCTCAGCCAACTGCAATCCGGAAACGATAACCCGAACCTGCCCAAGATCGCGCAACACAGAAGGATAACGCTTGTACCACTCACTAGACGGTACGTTGTTCTGACAAACGTCATGGTCGAACACCACTAACCCTGGAGCCCGCTTCAAACAAAGATACCGCCGTCCTAGGCGCCGCAGGTTGGTGTCTGCAATGACTCGATCATAACCACTGAAATCTGCCTCACTGAAATAAGCCTCCAGTCCGTGCTCCCGGGTAACTTCCACATGGTCAAAATCAAAGACATCCCGGGCAGCCTCCCAAAGCGGGCGCGTCACCATTAGCTTTCCGTCAGTGGAGACAATCAGTGTTTTCATAACCAACTCTCAATCCATTGCAATCGGGCCTGATAATAGACCTCAAACTCCTGCATTGCGTCTGCCGCCAGCGCCTCTCGAGGTTTCCAGCTCTCAAAAAGACGACTGCGTTGCCCCTCAAGATTGTGAACCAGTGCTTTCCCAGGAAAGCGCACCATGCCATCCAAATCAATAACCTGCAGGCTACCGTCAACAAAAAGGAAGTTGGTGTACTTACTGTCCCCATGGCTGAATCGCATCAGCAGCATGATTGCGAAGAAATCCGCCATTTGGCTGAGCGCTTTCTCCCGCTCCCGCCCCCCATCTTCACAAATTTCAGGAAGCATGCGCCCATCGACATGTTCACAGACAAGGTATTCCCTGCCCTTCAGCCCCTTGCTTCTTTCCGATACAAAGCACAGCGCTCGGGGAGTATGAACATGTACAAGCCTCAAATAACTCGCATTCATCCAGGAGTTCCGCGCCCGACTACGAAACTGCCGGGCCACTCGCTTGATAAAACTTTTCAGGTTATAGCGTTTGATAACCACCGACTCTGCAGCGAGATCAGTTCGCCATACCGTGGCGCTATTTCCATCCTTGAGACACTCAACTCCTGGCAAGGTGTTATCTATTCCCTTCTCCAGCAAGCCTCGCACCTTTTCCTCATCCTCACGCCGGCACATACCGGACAAGCCAGGCTCATTGAGCTCTACAAACTCGGTACAGTCCCGCAAGGATTTCTTAACCAGTTTCCGCAACCGCTTTTCTCGAACCTCAGCCAGCTTCCTAGCAATGGCTTTGGCACTAAAAACATCGCCATACCAACCAGAAACCGTATCGGCAGAAGGTAGTGACAACGGCGGGAATTGAGCCAGAAGCAGAGCAAGATTTTCTAACGCCTTGGAACCGGAAATAAAAGCATTCGAGACCTGGACATCACCAGCATCGATCACATGCCAGCCGCCACCATGCTCAATATAGTTATTCAGATGTATATCCCGCTGAAGCACCCCGGCCTTGTGCATCCGGGCAGTCAATTTCACCAATGAATGCAGCAGAACTTTCTGCCCGTCTTCGCCTGCCTCTTTCATGGCAGCCAATGCAGAGCGTCCGCCTAGATGCTCAAGCAGTAAAACCGAACGCTGGTCATCCTCTTCGGCGGCCATAATTCTGGGCGCAGGTATTCCCCTTTTCTGGAGTTGCTCCAGAACCAACTTTTCGCTGCTGAACTCCTTCCGAGAGCGTGACGCTTGGGAAAAAAGCTTGATGATAACGGGCATTCCATCCTGGTCCTGACCCGAATAGATAGCACGCCGCTCGGGCATGAAACGCAGCAACGTATCCACCTGCACAATCCATTTCCCGACAACAAGCATTACCGGGAGTGCCGGGAGCCGGGATGCCAGCAACTGCTCAACAGTGGCCGTGGATACTGCCATCATCAAATATCCTTCCCGGGATGCAGATTAAATTGCAGCGGCAACTCGGGTTCCACCTCGAAATAACGCCGATAGATTTTCTCTGCTTCACGACGCACCGCCTCCCAAAGACGAAAATCCTCCAGCGCCTGCCGTAACGGCAACCCGGTATAGGCCCGAACAAACCGCAGCAAATCACGCCGAGTCATACCAAAGCGAGCCGTGGAAAAATATAACCCGCCTAGATCCTTTATCTGCCAACGCCGCGGCACAGTGCTACGGACCTGAGATCGATGGAGGTCAATGAGATACATAGGGCCGTCAACGTTTTGTTGCTTTACATCGGATTCTGGCATCAGAAAATGTGCCAAATAAAAATCGCGATGATTGATTCCCGCGCCATGCATGGTGCGGGCAATATGGCCAACTTTTGCAATCAGGGCGCGCTTGAAAACCACTGGAGTGTGGCCCTGCGAAACCCATTGCTCTCCGACATCTTCCAGACTCAGGGTATCGACTAAGTCATCGGTGACAACAAAGGACTTAACGGATGCAGGGTTCATCCCCTTACTACCAAAAGCGGCCACAGTCATGGTATCCAGCCCAGCGGCACGGACCGCATCAATGGCTTTCACTTCATCCATGGCCCCCAATACTGGCAATTTACCCTGGGATAAATTTTTGAAAATTTCTTTCCAACCAATGCCCCCGTGGTACTTGAGGAAATAGCTACGCCCATTGCCGTAGAAACGCAGAGTTCTCCGACCTTCCCGTGCCCTGAAGACCTCACCATCCTGTTCGGCAGCTCGAGCAAACGGATCATCTCCGCTCCATAACGCGCCGATGTCATCCCGTAAAAACAGTTTCATCGGCTAACCTCCAGCGCATCCACTACATTCTGAGCTAAACGATACAGCTCTGGAGAGGCGGCGTATTTGAGCCCCGCCGCTTGCCATGGCCCTGGCACGCTTTCTACCATCTCCTGTAATGCCCGGTTCAGAGCCTCCTGACGAAATGGCGAGGTCATGACTTCACCAGCCCCCGCTTCTTTTACATAGCGCGCATAACCACAGGTATCAGTGGTCAACACCGGCAAGCCTGCCACCACAGCCTCAATCAATACCATCCCTGCAGACTCCCGGTAGGCGGGGTGCAGCAACAGGTCTGCGCCTTGCATTAATGCGGGAACATCATGTCTAGGTCCCAGCACGACCACTCGCTGCCTTACCGCTGGGTCCAGGCCGCGCAGATACGGCACCGCATCATCATTCCCCACAATCATCATCACGGCATTTTCCGGCAAACAAGAAAACGCTTCCAACGCCCGGTCCAGCCCCTTCACCTTGAACCCTGAACCGAGGAATAAAATCAGAGAGTCATTATCCGTAACGCCAAGTTCATCGCGAATCAGTGTTCGCAGTTCGGCATGGTTTTCCGGGCGGCGACGGTCCGGCTCGATGCCTGGAGGCAAAACCTGGTAGCGCGAAGCAGGCAGTGAATAATGTGCCAGGTACTCGCCACATTGGTCATCATTCAGGAATAACAAATGAGCGCCGCCTTTCTCCATCACCCGCTGCTCCAGCTTCAGGTAGGTAGCATACCTTGGCAGACAACGAACTAAGGCTGACTTGCTCGCCACATGAGCAGCAAAACAAGTGTCCGCTGCAAAATAAACGTCCAGTCCCGGCAGCCGGTTAAAGCCCAGCACTCGCTGGTAATCGCCCACCATGCTGGTAACGGTAGACGCGAAACTTGCCATGCGGCCATGATTGCTTCGCCCCGACACAGGAACAATCCGTACCGTCACGCCATCCAAAGAGTCGCCCTGCCAGTCACTGACCAAAGCATCGACCTCATGGCCTCTGGCTACAGCCTCACGGGCAATGCGTGCAAAATCGCGCTGCAACCCACCCCAGGGGAAATAGTGATAGAGCACCATGGCAATTTTCATGGCGACTGACGCAGCAATTGCTGCCAAACCTGTTGTGGCTTAAGGCGGCTAAAACAGGGAGGCTCCACGCCTTCGCCTAGCTCACCCCTATAGGTGCACTTCTCCTGTACACAAGGAGCGCAAGGAAAATCAGCCGCCAACGACGACGCACGCATACCCTGCACCCCGGTCAGTACTGGATCGGTAGGTCCGTATAGCGCTACGCCGGGCAAGCCCGCAGCGGCTGCCAAGTGCGCTAGCCCGGTATCAACAGCGATAAAGGCATCCCAGCTCAACAGCTTGTCAGTGAGCGCATCCAATCCCATCTTCGGCAACACAGTCACTTGCTTAAGTCCGGCAGCCAATCGATCGGCCCGTGCTTTTTCTTCGTCGTTGCCCCAAGGCAAATGAATGCGATGCCCGTCACTACTGGCCAACTCCAGCAACTCACGCCAGAACGCTTCCGGGTAATGTTTGGTGGCCCAGGTAGTGCCATGGCAAAACACCAGCTCCGCGGGTTCACTTAGCGGTGTTGGCACATGCTCACGGGGCAGCCCATAATCAGGAGCAGTATCAGGAAGAGGGTAATCCAACGCCAGCGATAACAATTCCCTAACGCGCTGAATAGCATGCTGACCGCGACGCACAGGCAGGGGGTGATCCAGCACCCGGGCAGACAACCCTTCCCGCGCTGATTTTTTATCCAACCCAAATTTGGGCCCCTTGCCCAAACGCGTAACAAAAGCGCTTTTCAGCAGGCCCTGGGCATCAATCACCGCATCATAACGGGTTGCCTGAACCGCCGATTTGAAAGTCGCCCATTCACCAGAACGGCGCGCCTGGACAGGATGCTTACGCCAGCGACGCAGGGCACAGGGAATAACCGAATGAACCGCAGGGTGGCGGTGGGCCAGGTCGGCGAAGCTGTCTTCCACCACCCAGTCCACCTGTAAATTGGGCAGCGCGGCAAGCGCATCAGTAAGTGCCGGCAGGGTGTGAATTACATCCCCCATGGAGGAGGTTTTTATCAGCAGCACGCGCATGTCAGGACCTGTCGATGCGTTCAGGCATCCGCTGTTTCCAGTTGCTGCAGCGCCTCTATCACTTGTGACGGCGGCAACTGACGCAGGCAATTCAAGTGGCCCAGCGGGCATTCACGCTCGAAACAAGGGCTACACTCCAACCCCAATCGTACCACTGCTACCCGCTCGCCCAAGGGCGGGGTAAAGCCTGGCGAGGTGGAGCCGTATACGGCCACCAAGGGTCGTTTCAAAGCCGCCGCAATATGCATTAGCCCGGAATCATTGCTCACCACAGCATGGGTGGCGGACAACAGATCCACCGCCTGCTCAAGTGAGGTATTACCCGCCAACACCTCCGCGTGTTGATCCGCCCCATTTTGCAACGTCTCGACGATCACATCCGCTACCGGCTGATCCTTGCCAGAACCGAATATCCACACCTGGCCACCATGCTCTATCCAGTGCTGGGCCACCGCCGCGTAGTGATGCTCCGGCCAGCGCTTGGCCGGGCCAAATTCTGCTCCTGGACACAACCCCAGCACCGGGCGTTCCAGCTTCAAATCATGGGCCTCCATGGCGGCATGGCGTGAAGCATCACTAACTTGCAAGTGCGGAGCAGTAATCGTGTCCAGAGCCGGAACCGGTGCGTCATCTGGTAACGCCAGCGCCACAAAACGCTGCACCATTAATGGATAACGTTCTTTATCCAACTTACGCACATCATTAAGCAGGCCATAGCGCATTTCACCACGCCAGCCTGTGCGCACTGGAATCTTTGCCGAGAACGGCACCAGCGCAGACTTGAGCGAATTCGGTAGCACATAGCTTTGCTGGTACTTACCACGCAGGGATTTGCCCAGAGCACGCCGTTCGCCAAGGCGTAAATCGCCATGATCAAACGGCAACGACAGCGCGGCGCGCACTTCCGGCATACGCGACAGCAATGGGCGACACCACGCCGGCGCCAACACATCAATGGCACAATCCGGGTGTTGGCGACGCAGTTCGCAAAACAGCATTTGCGCCATCACCATGTCGCCAACCCAGGACGGGCCGACGACAAGGATGGCGGAGGGCGAGTCGGTCAAGGTAGCCGGCATCCGCCTGTTCAGCTCACGTAAGTGAGCCAGTCTCCGTAGTCATCATCCAGCTTGCCGCGCACCAGATCAAAATACACAGCCTGCAATTGCTCGGTTACCGGGCCGCGCTTGCCTGCGCCGATAATACGGCCATCCAGTTCGCGAATCGGCATAACTTCAGCGGCGGTACCGGTGAAGAAGGCTTCGTCGGCAATGTAGAGCTCGTCACGGGTAATACGTTTTTCACGCACCGGGTAACCGCGCTCTTCAGCCAATTGGATGATCGTTTTACGAGTAATCCCATCCAGGCAAGAGGTCAGTTCCGGGGTATAAACGATGCCGTCGCGAACCAGGAACACATTCTCGCCGGAACCTTCCGCCACGTAACCTTCGTTATCCAACAGCAAGGCTTCATCTGCGCCGCCGGACAGGGCTTCGTTCAGCGCCAGCATGGAGTTCATGTAGTTGCCGTTGGCTTTCGCCTTACACATGGTGATGTTCACGTGGTGACGGGTATAGCTGGAGGTGCGCACCTTAATGCCCAATTCCAGCGCCTCCGGCGACATGTAGGACGGCCATTCCCAGGCTGCCACCATCACGTGCACTTTCAGGTTGTGAGCACGCAAACCCATGCCTTCACTGCCGTAAAACGCCATCGGGCGCAGGTAGGCGTGGGGCAAATTATTTTCGCGAATCGCTGACAGGTGCGCCTCGTTGATCTGCTCTTTATTGAAGGGCAGCTTCATGTTGAGGATATGCGCACTGTTGAAAAACCGGTCGGTGTGATCCTCCAGGCGAAAAACCGCTGGGCCACGATCTGTTTCGTAGGCCCGCACCCCTTCGAACACGCCCATGCCATAATGCAGGGTATGCGTGAGGACGTGCACCTTGGCATCCTCCCAGGGAACCAACTCACCATCCAACCAGATAAAACCGTCTCTTACAGCCATCGACATGCAGTGATACTCCCAGACTAAGGACCTTTGAGCGAACGCCCTACAGGTCGAACCAATGCTTCCAAATCGTTCGAACGCCTTCACGCAAATCGCGGAATTGAGTGTCGTCGACAATGGATTTTTCTTTGCGCAACGAAGCGCGATGAGCCGCGGACCGATAAGCCAGATAGGCTTCCCGCAGCAGGCCAGCATCTTGAGCCGACATAATGTCCAGTGCGGCCAGTGTTTCCAGCAAGCGCACATTATCGGTGAAGCGGGTGAGTTCACCGTGGGAGGAGGCCCATCTCAGAACCCCGTATTGCACCATAAATTCGATATCAACGATACCACCAGGATCCTGCTTGAGGTGAAAAGTGTCCAAGCGTTTATCGGCTAGGTGATTGACCATTTTGCTGCGCATGGCCAACACGTCCTCGCGAAGCTTGTCTTTGGGTCGAGGATCACACAGCACCTGATGGCGAATATCATTGAAGCGTTCCCGGGCACGGTTGCAGCCAGCCACCACGCGCGCGCGAACCAGTGCTTGATGCTCCCAGGTCCACGCATCATTACGCTGATATTTTTCGAACGCATCCATGGAGCTGACCAACAAGCCGGCGCTGCCGGACGGGCGCAAACGAGTATCCACCTCATAAAGCTGGCCACTCATGGTCCGCGTGCTAATGATATGCACAATGCGCTGCCCCAGGCGGGCATAAAACTGCTCGTTGGAGACGGGCTTTTCACCGTCAGTCATGCCGCCACTGGCGGCATCATGCAAAAACACCAGGTCCAAATCGGAATTGTGCCCCAGCTCAATGCCCCCCAGCTTGCCATAGCCCACCACCACAAAATCCGGGCTACAGGGCTGGCCATCATCGCGTGATGGGCGGCCATGGCGCTCCACCATCGGCTCCCAGGCCAACATCACCACCTGGTTAAGAATGCTTTCGGCCAGCCAAGTCAGGTAATCACTCACTTTCATCAACGGCAATACTTCGGTGACTTCCGACGCCGCTACCCGCAACAGATGGGCCTGCTTGAAGTTACGCAGCACTTCCATCTGCTGTTCCAAATCGTCCTCAGCCACCCGCAGCAGCTGCTGACGCAGCTCGTCATCCAACTCCGCCCGCTCCGGTGGCGAGTAGAGGGTGCGTACATCGAGAAGCTCGTCGAGCAATACAGGGTGACGGGTAAGCCGCTCGGCAATCCAAGGGCTAGCACCGGACAGTTTCACAAGCTGTGTCAATGCGCTGGGGTTTTCCACCAACAAGGCTATGTAGGCGCTGCGGCGCAGCACCGCCTCCACAAAAGCGATCAAGCGCCCCGCTGTCGTATCACCGTGCCCCTGGTAACCCAGCGCTTCGAGCATTAATGGCATCAACCGATCCAGCCGCTGCCGGCTGATGGCCTGCATATTCTCCACCGCTCGGCTATCGCGGAAGTCGCTCAGCCTAGCGTACACAGCCTGAGCATCCAGCACCCCGATAGCACTGAGTTGAGCCTGCGCTGCATCTTCATCCAACGCCCCCAACCACAAATCGAGCAGCTCTTGATCAGCACCTTGGGCAGCATCGGTTTCCTGTTCCGGGTCGGCAATCACTTGGCTAAAATGATGGCGCACACTTTCCCGGTAGCGACGCAGCTTGCGCTCAAACGCTGCCCGAGCGGAAAAGCCCATGGCATAGGTCAAGCGCTGCCAGCCCAGCTCATCATCGGGCAGCCGCTGAGTCTGCTTATCCGCCACCGCCTGTAAACGATGCTCCACATCGCGCAGAAACAGATACGCCTCAGTCAACTCGTCGGCCACATCTTCGGGCAACAGCTCCAGCGCCACCAGCTGTGGCAGCACTTTGATTAAATTCGGCTCACGTAGATCAGGCAACTGGCCACCGCGAATCAGCTGGAATGCCTGAACAATAAATTCCACTTCACGAATGCCGCCTGCACCCAGCTTCACATCCGCCTGCATCCCCTTACGATTCACTTCCCTCTCGATCAGGGATTTCATTTCTCGCAGGGACTGGAACGCGCCGTAGTCGATATAACGACGATAGACAAAGGGATTTAAGCGTTTGATCAAGCGGCCGCCGGCCTCCAAATCGCCCGCCATCGGGCGCATCTTGATCAGCGCATAGCGCTCCCATTCGCGGCCCTGGGTTTCGTAGTAACCCTCCATGGCATCGAAGCCGATGGCCAAAACACCGCTCTTGCCCCAAGGGCGCAGACGCATATCCACCCGGAAAACGAAGCCGTCTGCGGTTGTCTGATCCAGCGCCTTAATTAACTGCTGGCCCAAACGCACAAAGAATTGGTGGTGGGTTAGCGCCCGGCGTTCACCTTCGATTTCACCCTCGTGCTCGTAGGCAAAAATCAGGTCGATATCGGAAGACAAATTTAACTCGTGAGCGCCCAGCTTGCCCATGGCCAGCACCACCAGCCGGACCGGCGTGCCATCCGGCCCCAGCGGGGTGCCGCAACGCTCACAGGCCCAGCCATACAATACGGTCAGCGCTTCATCAATGAGCGTATCGGCCAGCAGCGACAAGTCGGCCACGGCACTGTGGTAATCGCCTATCCTGGCCAGGTCCCGCCAAATAATGCGCACCATGTGGCGGTGACGCAAACGGCGCAGGGCCCGCTTGAGGCTGTCTTCATCATCACATTCAGCCAACAGCGCGCGCACTTCTTCTTTCAAGGACGCAGGCGCCAGAGCTTGGGTTAGATCACTGGCCTGCAGCCACTCTCCCAGCCCCGGATCTCGCTGAAACTGAGCAGCAACATAGTCCGATCCTGCCCACACACGGGGCAGATCGACCAACAAGGCATCGGGGATACGGTGTCCGGATTCAATAAAATGCTGCCAGTGCTGACTAACCAGCACCGACAGTTCATCCGGCAGAGAATCGTATTGGGGTTCACTCATGGGCGGCTATTGTCGTACGGCAAAGGCAAAGCTACAAGCGGCAGAACCAAGCTATACGCTGCAAGCGTCAAACCGCGACACGGAAAAATGGCGTTGAAGACAGGGCAACCAACGGAGCCCAGCGCTGGAACTTGGGCCCCTCAGGGCAAACCCAGAACATTCTCGCCCGCGCGCCCTCCTTATTGCTGCCGCGATTGATGCAGCGCTATCCCATCAAAATATCGTGGGAGGGCGTCACCCGCATAACCTCTTCAATGGTCGTCAGCCCCTTGGCCACTTTTATGGCGCCACTGATTCGCAGGGGTTTCATGCCTTCTTTGAGTGAGGCCCGGGTCAGGGTTTCCAGGTCGGCGCCACGGGTGATGTGGTTTTTCAGGGTAGTGCGCAGGGGCATGGTTTCATACACCCCCATCCGGCCTCGATACCCAGTCCCTCGACATTCCAAGCAACCCACCGGCTGATACAGCGTTGCCGGCATCTTCATCTTGAAAGGACGAACCAGCTCCTCCCAGGCTTGCGGGTCGGTTTCGGTGGCCGTCTTGCAGTTCGGGCACAGCGTTCGCACCAGCCGTTGCGCCATCACACCCAGCACCGTGGCGCTAATCATATAAGGCGCCACGCCTAGGTCGATCAACCGGGTGACGGACGATGGCGCGTCATTGGTATGCAGGGTCGACAGCACCAGGTGGCCGGTGAGGGCAGCCTGAATGGCCATGTCCGCAGTCTGCAAGTCGCGAATCTCACCAATCATGATGATATCCGGGTCTTGGCGCAGCATGGCCTTCACGCCTTGGGCAAAGTCCACATCAATATTGGCCTGAATTTGCATCTGGTTAAAACTGGACTCCACCATTTCGATGGGGTCTTCGATGGTGCAAACATTCACTTCGCTGGTGGCCAACTGCTTGAGCGTAGAATACAGCGTGGTGGTTTTCCCCGACCCGGTGGGGCCGGTGACAAAAATAATGCCATGGGGGTGGCTGGTCATCTGGTGCCAGGTATCGTGATCCTCCTTGCTAAAACCCAATTGCTCGAAGCTACGCACCAGCACATCCGGGTCGAATACCCGCATCACCATCTTTTCACCGAACGCGGTGGGCAGAGTAGAAATCCGCAGCTCAATCTCATCCCCTTCCGGCGATTTGGTCTTTAAGCGGCCATCCTGGGGTTTACGCTTTTCCGCCACATTTAAACGGCTAAGAATCTTTAGCCGGCTAGTCACCGCCGCCATAATGGCCGCCGGCAATTCATACACATCATGCAGCACACCATCAATGCGAAAGCGCATCTTGCCGGTTTCCCGGCGTGGCTCCAGGTGGATATCGCTGGCGCGCTGGGAAAACGCATACTGCAGAATCCAGTCCACAATGTTAACGATATGCTGGTCGTCCGCATCGTGGTGCCCTTTGCCCACTTCGAGTAGCTGCTCGAAGTTGGTAATGCCCGACATTTCCTGCCCGGTGTTGCCGGTCGCCCCTGCAATGGAGCGGCTCAGGTTATAGAACTCAATCCGGTAGCGGCGCATTTGCTCCGGATTAACCAGCACCACTTCCAGCTCACGATCGCGCAGCACCTGTTGCAAATGCGGCTGCCAGCCGCGCACGAACGGCTGGTCGCAGGCCACCACCACCTTATCGCGATGCACCTCCACCGCCACAATACCGTGGCGTTCAGCGAAGGCGTAACTCATTACATTGGTCACCTGATCCACATGCACTTTAAGCGGATCAATGCTGTACACCGGCAAGCCGCTTTTTTCTGACAGCCAATGAGTCAGAAAGTCCACATCCAAAAGCTGGTGGGTATTGGTGCGATCGGTAAGGCGGTACTTAGCCAGCACCTGAATAGGGTGCCAATTCAATTCTTTCTTTTCCCGCGGCGTCGTGGAGATCACGTTAAAGTCCTCCTGACTGACGCGCCCTTCATCCAGCAATTCACGCATCAACCAGCGCACATCAACCAGAAGGCCGTCCAGCTTAGGGGCATCCCCAGGAGCGCTAACCGTCACTTTCTTCACTTTCTATACTCTCCAACTCTACCCGGGGCTCTATTGGCCTGCGCCACACGGCAAAACACCACCTGTGGCAAGCCGAGCCATCTCATTATTCTGGCGTAGGCCGTAGCGACCCATCAGCATCTTTACTGTACCCCTAACATTGACCCCCTGACAGCCCCGCCCGCTTTCTCTATACTCGCGACCCAATTAGTGCCGGAACGGCGACACCGTTGTCACCGTCTTGCCGCGACTACCCGCCAGCAGCGAATAGCGGCATGATGGGCAGCTGCTCCCAACCCTAACCCTTGGACCCGAGGCGCCTATGTCCTTTGGAAGCTCCATTGCCGGCCTCTTCGGCCGCTCACCAATCAAGCCCCTGCAAAAACACTACGATACCGTCCACGACTGCGCACGCACGCTGGCGGACTTCTTCGCCGCCGTGACGACCAACGACTGGGACAAGGCACGCGCCGCTCGCCAGCGAATTGCCGACCTGGAAAACCAGGCCGACGAGCTGAAAAAAGAGTTCCGTCTCAGCCTGCCCAAAAGTCTATTTCTGCCCATGCCCCGCACCGATCTGCTCGAACTGATCAGCGTGCAGGACAAGGTCGCGAATAAGGCTAAGGATATTTCCGGGCTCATGCTTGGCCGGCAGATGACCATTCCTCCCGTTTTGGCCGACGTAATGCAAGCCTATGTACAAGGTGCCATCGACACCTCCGCCCAAGCCCAAAAAGCCATCAACGAACTGGATGAGCTTATCGAAACCGGCTTCAGTGGCCGTGAAATTCGCATGATAGAAGACCTGATCGAAGAACTGGACCGCCTGGAACGGGCCAACGACGATCAACAGGTCACCATTCGCGCCACACTGTTCAAGCTGGAAACCGAGCTATCACCAGTGGACGTCATCTTCCTCTACAAGATCATCGAATGGGTGGGCGATCTCGCCGATCGCGCCCAGAAAGTGGGCGGCCGCCTGCAGATGTTGGTCGCACGCTAGGAGAGTTCTTATGGAGTGGATGCTAGAGCATAGCTATTTCATGCTGCTGCTGGCGGGCGCCTTCGGGTTCCTAATGGCCTGGGGCGTTGGCGCCAACGATGTGGCCAACGCCATGGGGACCTCGGTGGGAGCCAAGGCCCTCACCGTGAAGCAGGCGGTTATCATCGCCATTATCTTTGAATTTGCCGGGGCCTACCTGGCCGGCGGCGAAGTCACCGCCACCATCCGCAAGGGCATCATCGATGCGGATGCCTTCTCCCACGCCCCGCAATACTTGGTCTACGGCATGATGTCCGCATTGCTGGCCGCCGGTATCTGGTTGATGGTGGCGTCCTGGTTCGGTTGGCCGGTCTCCACCACCCATTCCATCGTCGGTGCCATCGTCGGCTTTGCCGCCGTAGGCTTGGGCATGGACGCGGTGCACTGGGGCAAGGTGGGCTCCATCGTCGCTAGCTGGGTCACCTCGCCCCTGCTGGCCGGGATCATTTCCTTTGCCCTAATCCGTAGCGTGCAACGGTTGGTACTGAACCACGACGACCCCTTCGAACGCGCCAAGAAAGTCGTCCCTTTCTACATGTTCTTGGTGGGCTTTGTTATTTCCATGGTCACCATGGTCAAAGGCTTGAAACACGTCGGTCTGGAACTGAGTTTCTTCCACAGTTTCCTGTGGGCCCTGCTGGGTGGCGCGGTTGTTATGGCACTGGGAAGCTTCTTCCTGAGTCGGGTTGAACCAGACCCAGAAGCCGATAAAGACTTCCGGTTCAGCTCTGTGGAGCGCGTGTTTGCGGTACTCATGATCTTCACCGCCTGCGCCATGGCGTTTGCCCACGGCTCCAACGATGTAGCCAACGCCGTCGGCCCGCTGGCCGCCATCAACAGCGTACTGGCGTCCGGCGGCGAAATCGGCGCCAAAGCAGAAATGCCCAGCTGGATTCTTTTGGTCGGGGCCATGGGTATCGTCTTTGGGCTAGCGATTTTCGGCGCCCGAGTGATGGCCACTGTAGGCAAAAAGATTACCGAGCTCACCCCATCCCGTGGCTTCGCCGCCGAGCTGGGCGCCGCCACCACCGTGGTGCTGGCCTCCAGCACCGGCCTGCCCATTTCCACCACTCACACCCTGGTGGGCGCGGTCTTGGGCGTCGGCATGGCCCGCGGCATTGGCTCTCTGAACCTGCGTGTAATCAGCACCATCTTCACCTCTTGGGTCGTCACCCTGCCCGCCGGTGCGCTGCTCTCCATCCTGTTCTTCTATTTCTTCAAAGGGCTGTTTGGGGCATAGCAAAAAGGCTTCACGCACACAGAAAAGCCGCCCTCCGGGCGGTTTTTTTGTGTGGGCTCATACGCCCCGCATCTAGTATCCGGCACAATCTGCTCGCTATACTGGCCAATCAATCACTTAGAGCCGAGACGCCCGTGTCCACCAGCGCAGCCCCGAACACCGACAGCCAGGTTCACTGGTTCCGCAATTCGTCCCCGTATATCAATGCGCATCGGGGCCGAACCTTTGTGGTCATGTTGTCTGGGGAGCTGCTGGACGGCCCGCGCCTGCCCACCCTGATTCACGATCTGGCCCTGCTGAATAGCCTGGGAATAAAACTGGTGCTGGTGCATGGCGCCAGGCCACAAATTTCCGCCCGGCTGGCAGAATCAGACATTGAATCCACCTTTGAGCAACACATGCGTATCACCGACAGTGCCGCGCTGGATAGCGTCGTGGCGGCGGTGGGCGCATTGCGCCTGAAACTGGAAGGCTTGTTCTCCATGGGGCTGGCTAACTCCCCCATGCATAACGCCAGCATCCGGTTAATTAGCGGCAACTTTGTAGTGGCCAAACCGGTAGGCGTGCGTGGTGGCTTCGACTACCAGCACACCGGCGAAGTGCGGCGCATCGACGTAGACGCCATTCGCCAGCAATTGGGCAACGGTAACGTGGTGCTGCTCTCGCCGGTGGGCGGCTCGCCCACCGGCGAACTGTTCAACGTGAACGCAGAAGAAGTGGCCTCCACTGCCGCCATCGCCCTGGGCGCCGACAAGCTCATCATCATGGGCGAACACCTGCGCCTCGCCGACCCGCAAGGCCACCTGGTGCGCGAACTCAGCCCCCAGCAAGCCGGCAAACTGCTGGCCGGCGACCAATACGAAAACAATGGTGTAGACCGGCAGCTCACCGCCGCCTGCCATGCCGCCAGTAACGGCGTGGCTCGGGCACACCTGCTCGATGCCCAGGTAGACGGCGCTCTAATCAAAGAACTGTTCACCCGCGACGGCTGCGGCACCCTAGTTACTAGGGAAACCTACGAAACCCTCCGTGGCGCGCGCATTGAAGACGTGGGCGGCATTCTCGAACTGATCGAACCACTGGAAGAAGACGGCACCCTGGTGCGCCGCTCACGGGAGCTACTGGAAAACGAAATTCAGCGCTTCGCCATCATCGAACGCGACGGCATGGTTATCGCCTGCGCAGCCCTCTACCCCTTCCCCGAAGAAAAGACCGGCGAACTGGCCTGTGTCGCCGTTCATTCCAGCTACCGCAAAGGTGAACGAGGCGCCCAGGTACTCAGCTATCTGGAACGGCGGGCACGGGAACAGGGGCTGCACAGCCTATTCGTGCTCACCACCCTCACCGCGCACTGGTTTCAGCAACAGGGGTTTGAGGCAGCGGGCGTAGAAGCGCTGCCGGGAGCCAGGCAGTCGCTGTATAACTGGCAGCGGAATTCGAAGGTGTTTGTGAAGGGGCTTTGAAGGTTATGGCCAGATTTCTAGCGCTTGGCCTCAGCCGACCCAAAAACACACTAGCGTTTTTGAGTCGCCTGTAGCCCTTTGTTAGGTTTTGTTCATTCGTGGCGTCACAACTTCCGGACCAATGTGATGCCATCTGCGATTGGAAGCATGGACACATCTACACAAAGCCTGCAGCTTTAGCCAAAAAATTTCGGGGGCAGGCTTTGCGCCACCTCGAAAGCATCATCGGGTGGATGATCCAACCCAGCCGCCACTTACTGAACCTGAACCCT
>AZIK01001308.1_pt1 | contig 19206 bp, 17 predicted proteins | sample 359131 | NCBI WGS metagenome assembly AZIK01 (sample SAMN02429715, study PRJNA222663) | marine sediment metagenome | biome: Sediment sample; isolation source: enrichment culture of sample MGS-ANC(AMM) from oil contaminated site at the... | place: Italy: Ancona | collected 2012-02-14 | depth 6 m m | reverse complement strand
CGGTGGATCAGGCGAGAGGCAAGGGGGTATTCGGTTCGGGCTTCGGGACCGCTCAATCGCACCATGTTGCGGATGACGCGCATGGTATGGGCATCCACGGTGTAGATGTGGAAAAGGTCGTGCTGCATCTGGCCGATTATCTGACCGAATTCTGGCAGATAGCGGCCAAGAACGTTGTACTTTTTCATGGCCGACAAGGTCTGATCCAGCGCATGGGGCGTCCGGAGCAGTTCCATAAACAGCGTGGTGACAGCCAGGTCTGACCGGAACGCATCGTCGATCAGGTGTCGGTGCGCGCGCAGGGAGCGGATCGTGGTTGCGCGGATACCCTTGATCTCCGGGTGTTGCGCCATCAGCACGAAGATTTCCATGATGGCGTAGGGTGCGTAGGCAAAAACCTGATTGTTAACCGCTTCAAGGTAGTAGTTGCGAATCTGGAAGCGTTTGTTAACCGGCTGGATGGAGTCTTCGGATGCGCTTCCGAGAATCGCTTCGTCATAGTACTGCAGGATCACGTCAGCAAGCTCTGCCAGTGCCAGAACCGTGCGGTAGTATGACTGCATCATCAATTCGACGCCGAGTCGCTCGTCCTCATCCTTATAGCCGAGCATTTCGGCCAGAGCGCGCTGATGGTCGAACAGGAGACGGTTTTCGTTGCGATCGGCCAGAAGCTGAAGGCCATAGCGCAGTTGCCAAAGGAAGGTTTCACCGTGAAACAGGATCTGGTGTTCTTCCTCGGTAAGGATGCTGAAGCGGGTCAGATCCGCAATGTTCTGCAGCCCGAAATGTCGTTTGGTAATCCAGCCAATCGTCTGGATATCGCGCAATGCACCTGGAGACCCTTTGACGTTCGGTTCCAGGTTGTACTCGGTATCTCCATATTTCTCGTGTCGGTGCTGTTGCTCTTCGCGTTTGGCAATGAAGTAGTTGCGGTCGGTGCTGACATCGTCGGAGTAGACTTGCTCGCTCAGGTCTGTTCGCAGTTCATCCGGGCCTGCAATAGTGCGTGTCTCAAGCAGGTTTGTCAGTATCGTGATGTCTTCGCGGGCGGCCGCCTTGCTTTCTTCGATACTACGGACACTGTGGCCGATATCCAGGCGCAGATCCCAGAGCAATGTAATGAAGGCGCCAAGGTCTTCGTGCCAACTGTCCTCTATGCCATTGCGGGTGAGAATGAGCAGGTCGATGTCGGAGTGGGGGTGAAGCTCACCCCGGCCGTAACCGCCGACCGCTATCAGGGCAATGTCCGGCGAGCTGGCAAAGGGATAACGGTTCCAGATCAGTCGCAGAACGGTATCGACGGTGCCGGCTCTTGAGTGCACGAGAGCGCGAACATCGGCGCCTTGACGGAAAGCCTTGGCATCGGCGTTGTATCTCTCCTCCAACAGCTCCCGTGCCGCTTTAACCGGAGAAAGGTCATTACTGATACGGGATTCCAGCTCGCTCTGGTCCACTTAGAAGGACTCTTCCTTTCGCTTGGTGAGAACCTCGTGGCCGTCGGCAGTCACAAGAATGGTGTGTTCCCACTGTGCCGACAACTTGTGGTCCTTGGTGACAACAGTCCAGCCGTCTGGTAACAGTTTGGTCTGGTACTTGCCCTGGTTGATCATTGGCTCAATGGTAAAGATCATGCCTTCCTGCAGCTCCATCCCGGTACCCGGTTTGCCGTAATGCATCACCTGAGGCTCCTCGTGAAACACTGCGCCAATGCCGTGGCCACAGTAGTCGCGAACGACAGAGTAACGATGTTTCTCGGCATGCTGCTGAATAACATGCCCGATATCGCCCAGGCGCGTTCCCGGCTTCACAAGTTCTATACCTTTATACAGGCACTCCTGAGTGATCTGGATCAAACGCTCAGAGCCTGGCTTCGGCTTGCCGACGATCCACATCTTGCTGGTGTCGCCGTGGTAGCCATCCTTTATTACGGTGACATCAATGTTAAGGATGTCTCCGTCTTTCAGGATCTTCTTTTCGGAAGGGATGCCGTGGCATATAACGTGGTTGACCGAGGTGCAGATAGACTTCGGGAACCCTTTGTAGTTGAGCGGTGCCGGGATGCACTTCTGCTCATTGACAATATAGTCGTGGCATATCCGGTTGAGTTCTTCCGTGGATACGCCAGCTTTGATGTGTTCGTCGATCATCTCGAGAACTTCAGCCGCCAGGCGGCCTGCTACGCGCATCTTTTCGATTTCTTCCGGAGTCTTGATAGATACCTGCATTGGGCTTCCCGTTGATTTGTACCAAACCGGCATTTTAAGGGCCCTGCTGTCCGGGTACAAGGAAGCGTGGTCTCAAAAATAATGGCGTTTGGCCGCCCGTTTATGATATAAACGCGCCCGCCGGAAACGAATCCGGCAAATTCACACACGTGTCGGCACGTTATCCCAGGGTGCCTGCTTCTCTTTTCAAGAGCGGCCAGGTTGGGGTAATCGGATACGTGGAGGACTAACCCGAAGCTAAAAAGGTAATTATCATGGCTCAGGTAAATATGCGTGACCTGCTAAAGGCAGGTGCTCACTTCGGTCACCAGACTCGCTACTGGAACCCGAAAATGTCGAAGTTCATCTTCGGCGCCCGTAACAAGATTCATATCATCAACCTTGAGCAGACTGTTCCTGCCATGAACGACGCACTGAAAGTCGTTCAGCAACTGGCAGAGAGCAAGAACAAGATCCTGTTCGTTGGTACCAAGCGTGCCGCGGCCAAGATTATCAAGGAAGAGGCCGAGCGTTCCGGTCAGCCGTTCGTTAACCACCGCTGGCTCGGTGGCATGCTGACCAACTACAAGACTATCCGTCAGTCTATCCGTCGCTACCGTGATCTGGAAACCCAGAGCCAGGACGGTACTTTCGACAAGCTGACCAAGAAAGAAGCGCTGGATCGCACCCGCGAAATGGACCGTCTCGAGCGCTCCATCGGCGGTATCAAGGATATGGGCGGCCTGCCGGACGCGATGTTCGTGATTGACGTTGACCATGAGCGTATCGCCATCAAGGAAGCCAACAAGCTGGGTATCCCCGTTATCGGTGTGGTCGATACCAACAGTGATCCGGACGGTGTTGATTACGTGATCCCGGGCAACGATGACGCTATTCGCGCGATCCAGATCTACGTGAAGGCCGTTGCTGACACCTGCATTGAAGCATCACAGTCTGCCGGTGCCGGCGCTGATGAGTTCGTAGAAGTCAGCGAAAACGCTGAAGGCGCTGCTCCCGCCGCTGAGTAATGCTTTACCTTCACGTTTGAGATGTAAGGCGTGCCCCGAGTTACTTCGGGCACGTCTCCCCACCGAATTCGGAATATTTGAGAGGATTGAACATGGCTGCAATTACCGCCGCAATGGTCAAAGAGCTGCGTGAGCGCACCGGCCTTGGCATGATGGAGTGCAAAAAGGCACTCGTGGAAGCCGAAGGCAGTGTTGACGCTGCAATCGAAGAGCTGCGCAAGTCTTCCGGTCTGAAGGCCGCCAAGAAAGCCGGCCGGACTGCCGCTGAAGGCGCTTCACTGATCAAGATTTCTGACGACAATACTGTTGCTTACATCCTGGAAGTCAACTCCGAGACTGACTTCGTTGCTCGGGATGACAACTTCCTGAACTTTGCGAACGATGTGCTGGCCGTCGCCTTCGAAAAGGGTGAGTCAGACGTCAGCAAGTTGATGGAAGGCGATCTGGAAGCGAAGCGTGAAGCGCTTGTTCAGAAGATCGGCGAGAACATCACCGTGCGTCGCATCGTCAAGATCGAAGGTCCGGTTGTTGGTGGCTATGTCCACAGCAACAGCAAGATTGCTTCCGTAGTTGCTCTGACCGCTGGTGACCCTGAAGTGGCTCGCGATATCGCCATGCATGCTGCTGCCGTTAACCCGCGCGTTGGCAAGCCTGAAGAGATGCCGGCTGAAGAGCTGGAGAAAGAGAAGGAAGTCATCAAGGCCCAGCCGGATATGGAAGGCAAGCCTGCCGAAATCGTCGAGAAGATGATGGGTGGTCGGATCAAGAAGTTCCTCAAGGAAAACAGCCTTGTTGAGCAGCCTTTCGTCAAGAACCCCGACCAGACCGTGGGCGAGCTGATCAAGTCAGCCGGTGGCGAACTGGTTGGTTTCGTTCGCCTCGAAGTGGGTGAAGGCATTGAGAAGGAAGAAGTGGACTTTGCTGCCGAAGTTGCTGCTGCAGCCGGCACAGGCAAGGCCTGATCCTTCGTTTGATGCAGCAGGCTTTTAGTCACTGCATCACCTGAGTCTGCCACGTTAGCCGGGATCTCCCGGCTCTCGTGGCGGGCTTGTATCTGAGATACCCCTTTTTCGAGGGGTATGTCAGATACAAGCCTGCAACGGGTATCACGCCGGGTAGCAGCCAACAGACGAAAAGGGGATCATCATGCCGACATCATCGAAAACCCAGCCCAGATACAAACGTGTTCTGCTCAAGCTCAGTGGCGAGGCCCTGATGGGGGAGCACGATTTCGGTATTGACCCCAAAGTTCTCGACCGCATGGCACTGGAGATTGGTGCGCTGATTGGTATCGGCGTTCAGGTCGGTCTTGTGATTGGCGGCGGCAACCTGTTTCGTGGCGCAGCCCTGAATGCCGCTGGCATGGACCGGGTAACCGGTGACCATATGGGAATGTTGGCCACGGTAATGAACGGCCTTGCAATGCGTGATGCCCTGGAGCGATCCAATATCCGGACCCGTGTGATGTCTGCGATTCCCATGAGCGGGATTGTTGAGCATTACGACCGCCGCCGCGCGGTCCGGGATCTTAAGGATGGGGATGTGGTGATCTTCTGTGCCGGAACTGGCAACCCCTTCTTCACGACTGACTCCGCTGCCTGTCTGCGTGGTATTGAGATTGAGGCCGATGCCGTACTCAAGGCCACCAAGGTGGATGGCGTATACTCAGCCGATCCGCATCTGGACAGCAGTGCAGAGAAATACGATCACCTTACCTATGACGAGGTTCTGGACAAGAAGCTGGGCGTGATGGATCTCACAGCGATCTGCCTCGCTCGGGATCACGGCATGCCGCTGCGGGTATTCGACATGAACCGCGCAGGTGCGCTGACTCGCATCGTAACCGGCGAAAAAGAAGGTACACTGATCGAATAAATCGCTGTCCGGGAGCGCTCTGATCAGGGCCAGATTTCGGAATGACATGACGAACGAATTGAGGATGCCTAAGTGATTAACGACATCAAAGCAGAAGCCGAAAAGAAAATGAAAAAGAGCCTGGAGTCTCTGAACTCGGCCTTTAACAAGATCCGTACTGGCAGGGCTCATCCCTCCATCCTGGACAGTGTCATGGTGAGCTACTATGGCCAGGAAACACCGTTGAAACAGGTGGCGAGCGTGAATGTCGAGGATAACCGTACCCTGACTGTCTCCCCCTGGGAAAAGAACCTGATGCCGACCATCGAGAAAGCCATTATGAGCTCTGATCTCGGTCTCAATCCGGCTACCAGCGGTGACATCATCCGAATCCCGATGCCGATGCTGACCGAAGAAACCCGAAAGGAAATGGTCAAGCAGGCAAAAGCCGATGCCGAGCACGGCCGCGTGTCCATTCGCAATGCTCGACGTGACGCCAACAGCATGATCAAGGATCTGTTGAAGGAAAAGGAAATCACCGAGGACGACGAGCGCAAGGGCGAAGACGAGATCCAGAAGCTCACAGATCGCTATATTGCGGAAGTTGAGAAGATGCTCAAGGCCAAAGAAGAGGACCTGATGGCGGTCTAACCACCGGCCTGGGTCACTTGCAAGCGAATTGAAAGGCCGGGGCATTGAAACGCTCCGGCCGCACAGGGGATTTCATGACGGGAACTGTATCCGCAGAGATTCCGGTGTCGGCAGACAGTCGGCCCCGGCATGTGGCCATTATCATGGATGGAAACAATCGTTGGGCCAAGGCCCGCCGGTTAAAGGGAGTGGCGGGCCACAGGGCTGGTGTGGATGCAGTGAGGGAGGTTGTAGAAACCTGCGCCCGTGAAGGTGTTGAAGTCCTCACGCTGTTTGCGTTTTCCAGTGAAAACTGGCGGCGGCCGAAGGATGAGGTGTCGGCCTTGATGAAGCTTTTTCTGTTCGCACTGGAACGTGAGGTGCGCAAGCTTCATCGAAACAATATCCGTCTTCGAATTATCGGTGACCGCTCCGCGTTCAGCTCTGCGCTTCGCGAACATATGGAAGCGGCGGAGGAGCTTACCCGAAACAACTCCCGGATGACCCTGGTAATTGCCGCCAATTACGGTGGCCACTGGGATATCACCCAGGCTACCCAACGGGTTGCGGAGCAGGTGCGGGCAGGGCAGTTGGCACCGTCTGATATTACCGACGATCTGATTCAGCAACACCTCAGCATCGGTGATCTGCCGATGCCCGATCTGATGATCCGAACCGCTGGCGAACAGAGGATCAGCAATTTCATGTTGTGGCACCTGGCCTACACAGAACTTTACTTTTCTCCGGTGTACTGGCCTGATTTCCAGCAAGAGGAAATGATCAAGGCTTTGCAGGCCTACGCAGGCCGACAGCGTCGTTTTGGCCAGACGGATGATCAGATAGCGGCCAAGGCTGTACAACAATAACGAACGATAGCGACGTCAACCGTGTTAAAAACCCGAATTATAACCGCACTGATTCTCGCCCCTATCGCCATTGGCGGGATCTTCTTTCTCCCACCTCTGGGGTTTGCCCTTTTTACCGGTGTCATTATCACGGTAGGTGCCTGGGAGTGGGCGAATATGTCTGGAATTGAGAACGCAGGCGGTCGGGTGGCGTATGCCCTTGCCACCGCGTGCATTCTCTACGTATTGCTCAATGTACCGTTTGTGGCAGTGCTCTGGCTGGCGCTTTTCTGGTGGTTTATCTGTTTCCTGCTGGTCCGAAGCTATCCGGCGGGCTCCGAACGATGGGGCAGTGTGCCGGCGCGGACTATTATGGGGCTGTTTGTTCTGGTACCCGCATGGGTGGGGCTGAATCACCTGCGTACGGGCGGTTTTCAGTTCGGTGATAGTGCCAATAACCTGCTTCTTATCTTGTATGTCTTCTGCGTGGTCTGGGTTGCTGATATTGGTGCTTATTTTGCCGGTCGGGCATTTGGCAAGGCCAAGCTGGCACCTCGTGTCAGTCCCGGAAAGTCCTGGGCGGGTGTCTGGGGCGGCCTGGTGGCAGTTGGGGCTTTTGCCCTTTTGGTCAGTGTCCTGGCCTCGGCAGGCGTCAGCCAGACATTGCTGTTGGTGGTAGCCAGCCTGGCCACGGGTCTTGTTTCCGTCCTGGGAGACCTGTTGGAGAGCATGCTTAAGCGATACCGGGGTATCAAGGACAGTAGCCAGCTTCTGCCCGGCCACGGGGGGATTATGGATCGAATTGATAGCCTGACTGCCGCCATCCCGGTTTTCGCACTTATCATTACCCAGCTTGGTTGGCTGACAGCCGGGCAATGGTGACTATGGCAATTCGTCGTTTAAGTGTACTGGGTGCAACGGGGTCTATCGGCCTGAGCACTCTCGATGTCATTCGACGGCACCCAGACCGGTTCTCGGTTTATGCGTTAACTGCCGGTACCCGTGCCGAGGAGCTTGCCGCACTGTGTCGGGAGTTCCGCCCCAGGGTGGCGGTTATGGCAGATCCTGAAGCTGCCACCACTCTCTCGGAATTATTGGCGGATATCCCGGATATCGAGGTGCTTGCTGGCCTGGATGGGCTTTGTGAGGTGGCTTCAGCTGCAGCCGTCGATACCGTGATGGCAGCCATCGTTGGTGCGGCCGGACTGTCACCGACACTCTCTGCGGTGCGTGCAGGAAAGCGGGTATTGCTAGCCAATAAAGAAGCCCTGGTGATGTCCGGCAAACTCTTTATGGATGCTGTGACAGAGGCCGGGGCCGAACTCCTGCCCATTGACTCCGAACACAACGCCATTTTTCAGTGTATGCCGGCGGACAAGGTGCGGGATCCGGCCGGTGCCGGGATTACCCGGATTCTGCTGACAGCCTCTGGCGGCCCCTTCAGGGAGCACTCCGCTGAGGATCTCCGGTTGGTTACACCGGTTCAGGCCTGTGCCCATCCGAACTGGTCTATGGGCCAGAAAATTTCTGTAGATTCCGCGACTTTGATGAACAAGGGCCTGGAGCTGATCGAAGCCTGCTGGCTGTTCAATACAACACCCCAGAAGGTGGAAGTGCACGTTCACCCTGAGAGTATTATTCATTCGATGGTTGAGTATGCTGACGGTTCGGTTCTTGCCCAATTGGGCAGCCCCGATATGAGAACACCCATTGCCAACGGCCTGGCGTGGCCGGAACGCATTGATGCCGGTGTCGCGCCACTGGACCTGTTCGCCATCGGGCGCTTTCACTTCGAGCGACCGGATCTGGTTCGTTTCCCCTGTTTGCGGTTGGCCGCGGAAGCCTTTGAGACCGGAGGCACAGCGCCAGCCGTTCTGAATGCTGCCAATGAGGTTGCGGTTGCCGCTTTTCTGGACGGTAACCTGTGTTTTGCTGATATCCCCGTTATTATAGAGCGAACGCTGGCTGCTACTGCCGTTGAACCGGCTGACAGCTTTGAGGTTATCTTTGCCAAAGATAAAGAAGCGCGGGCCCGCGCACGGGAACAGATAGATCTGTTAACTGTCCGATAGTCGAAGCAAAGTGCTGCCCGGCTGAAGCCATCAATCAGGAACGCTATGCAGATTATTGAAACCGTCCTTGCACTTGCGCTCACCCTTGGAATCCTGGTGACGCTACATGAATACGGCCATTTCTGGGTTGCCCGGCGTTGCGGCGTAAAGGTGCTCCGTTTCTCGGTAGGCTTCGGGAAACCGCTGTTTTCCTGGTACGACCGGTACGGGACGGAATTTGCGGTAGCAGCCATTCCGCTGGGCGGCTATGTGAAGATGCTGGACGAACGTGAGGGACCGGTTCCGGAGGAACTGAAAGACCAGGCGTTCACCTCCAAGTCTCCCGGTCAGCGTATTGCCATAGCGGCAGCAGGCCCTGCAGCGAACTTTATTTTTGCGATTTTCGCGTATTGGCTGTTGAGCGTGGTCGGCGTTACTCACGTTGCGCCAATTGTCGGGCAGATCGCCGATGAGAGTGTCGCCGAACGGGTCGGGCTGCAGGAGGGAATGGAAATCCACTCTGTGGACGGTCATCGGGTGAGTTCCTGGCGGGACGTGAATATGCGTATTCTGGAGCGGGCCGGAGAACAGGGTCTGATCTCAATGGAGGTATCCGAAGGCGGTGCCCGTGGTTCCGTTAGTGGGGAGCTTTCCGGCTGGCGCCTGAGTGATGATACTCCCAATCCTCTGGCAGAGTTCGGTATCACACCTTGGCGCCCCGCGATTCCGCCGGTGTTGGGGCAGATTTCCGATGGGGGGCGTGCTCAGGCCGCGGCTCTGGAACCCGGAGATCGGGTTTTAGCAGTCAATGGCGAGTCGATCAGTAACTGGTTTGAACTGGTCGATTTCATTCGCAACGCTCCGGAACAGACGCTCCAGCTTACCGTTCAGCGCAATGGAGCTGAACGTTCTGTCAGCGTGACGCCGGAAGCCAGGACCGGGGAGAGTGGCGAGACAATAGGCTTTGTCGGTGCTGGCGTGGAAGCTATTTCGTGGCCGGAGGAAGTGCTGCGCGATGTCAGTTACGGTCCTGTTGCTGCACTTCCGGTTGCGCTCAGTGAAACCTGGGCAGATACCCGCTTGACCCTGGTGGCTATCCAGAAGATGTTCACCGGCCTGCTGTCACCCACCAATCTCAGTGGTCCGATTACCATTGCCCGGGTTGCTGAGGCCAGCGTCAGTTCCGGGTTCGAAGATTTCGTGCGTTTTCTTGCCTATCTCAGCGTGAGCCTGGGTATTCTGAACCTGCTGCCCGTGCCTGTTCTCGATGGTGGGCACATCGTGTACTACACCATTGAGGCTCTTCGTGGAAAGCCGGTTTCCGAGCAGGCTCAGGCGTTTGGATTACGAATTGGTATGGCAATGATACTCACTTTAATGATGTTTGCTCTTTACAACGACCTGATGCGGTTGTGAGAATTGCGAGCTCCTTACGCGCATTAACCAGGCGAAATATTTGAATGAGACGTTCTCTTCTAGGTGTAGCCGTTGGCCTCGCTGTAGCCGTGTCCGGTCTGAAGCCAGCACTCGCTGATCAGTTCACGGTTGCGGATATTGAGGTAGAAGGCCTGCAGAGGGTATCTGCCGGCACTGTTTTTTCTGCGTTTCCTGTCAATATTGGTCAGCAGGTTGACGAGACCGAGCTGGCCGATGCGATCAAGTCCCTGTTCCGGACCGGTCTGTTTACCGATATTGAAGCCAGTCGCGATGCCGGCGTGCTGATCCTGACAGTTCGTGAGCGCCCCTCTATCAGCGATATCGAGATTGACGGTAACAAGAATATTGAAACCGAAATGCTGATGGATGCTCTGGCTGGTGCCGGGCTTCAGGAGGGGCAGGTGTTCCGGCGAGCTACTCTTGAGCGTCTTGAGCTGGAAATTCTCCGCTCTTATATCGCTCAGGGGCGCTATAACGCGCGCGTGAAGGCAACTGCTGAAGAGCTTCCGAGAAACCGGGTTGCGGTTCGTCTGGACATCAATGAAGGGTCTGTTGCCGCCATCCACCATATCAACCTGATCGGTAACCAGGACTTCAGTGACGAGGAGCTACAGGACCTTTTCGAGCTGCAGACCACAAGCTGGTGGAATTCAATCACCAACTCGGACAAGTACGCGAGAGAACGCCTTAGTGGCGATCTGGAGTCACTTCGGTCCTTTTATCTGGATCGCGGCTATCTGGATTTCAATGTGGAATCCAGTCAGGTCTCCATTTCGCCGGACAAGCAGAAGGTGTTCATAGCGATTGCCCTGAATGAAGGCCCCCAGTACACGATCTCGGAGATCAACCTTCGCGGTGATCTGATCGTCGGCGAAGAAGAGCTGCGATCGTTGATTCCGGTGAAAGAAGGCGACGTGTTCTCCCGGGCCCGGATGACTGCGATTTCCGAATCCCTGGCCTTCCGGCTTGGCCGGGAAGGCTACGCCTTTGCCAACGTCAATGCCGTTCCGGAGCCTGGCGAGAACAACACTGCAGCTGTCACGTTTTTTGTGGAGCCTGGCAAGCGGGCGTATGTGCGCCGAATCAATTTCGAGGGTAACGTTTCTACCCGCGATGATGTGCTGCGCCAGGAGATGACTCAGATGGAGGGCGGGGTAGCGTCTTCTGACCGCATCGAGTTTTCCAAGACCAAACTTGAGCGACTCGGTTTCTTCCAGGGCGTGAACGTGGAAACCGTTCCGGTTCCGGGAACCGATGACCTGGTGGATGTTAACTATGCCGTCGAAGAGCAGCCAACTGGAAGCCTCTCCGCCTCTGTCGGTTTTTCCCAGGATTCAGGCGTGATCCTTGGTGCAAATGTCTCCGAGAACAACTTTTTCGGCACGGGCAAGCGAGTCTCTTTCGGGGTCAATGTCAGCGACTCTGTGAAGAGCGCGAATATTTCCTACCTCGACCCTTATTACACCGTCGATGGTGTAAGCCGGGGTTTCAGCGTTTTCGCCCGGGAGACAGATTATGAAGAGGAGGATATCTCCTCGTTCCTCCTTGACGAATATGGTGGCCGCGTAACTTTCGGTTACCCGATAGACAATATTACCCGTTTGAACTTTGGCGCCGGTGTAACCCAGTCGAATCTTAAAGAAGGTCTCTACACCTCACAGGAAGTGAGTGAGTTCATCGATGAAGAGGGTGATTCGTTCACCAACTACTTCCTGTTCGGAAGCTGGAGTCGCAGTACTCTCAACCGGGGTGTGTTACCGACTGCGGGTTTCAGCCATTCGCTGTCTCTGGATGTTGCGGTACCGGGCAGTGACCTGACGTTCTATAAAGCTACCCATAAAACCGATTTCTACTATCCTGTGACTGACAACAATCGTTGGGTAGTCCGCGCACGTACCGAAGTTGGCTACGGAGATGGCTATGGCGACCGCACTCAGATGCCTTTCTACGAACATTTTTATGCCGGTGGTTACGGATCAGTTCGCGGATACGAGGCCAACTCGCTGGGGCTAAAGGCAACGAATAACGTGAACGATCTCACTGATCCGGATGCGTTTGGTGGCAATCTGCTGACTGAAGGCAGTCTTGAGCTGATTTTCCCGACGCCTTTTGCTGGTGATACCCGTTCCATGAGAACGGCTCTGTTCCTGGATGCGGGTCAGGTTTTTGACACGGATAGGGGGTTCGATCCGGAGTTAGGCGAAATCAGGATGGCTGCCGGTGTCGGCTTCCAGTGGATAACCGCGGTTGGCCCACTGGCTTTCAGTCTGGCCTATCCCCTGAACGACGAGTCTGGTGATGATACCCAGGTGTTCCAGTTCTCACTGGGCCAGACCTTCTAAAGCATGGATAATCACAATCTACGGATGACAAGCAGGAGAAAACCAATGTCCCGATTCGTGTTGATGTTCGCCGCAGTGATCACGGCGTTTTCGTTCCCCGCAATGGCTGAAACCCGTGTTGGTGTGGTTGACCTGCGTCAGGCGCTGTTCTCGTCCGATGACGCCAAAACTTTCAGTGAATCGCTGCAGAAGGATTTTGCCGGTGATGAAGCCCGGGTGCGTGAAGCGCAGGAAGAGGCCCGGAAGTTACAGGAGCGCCTGGAAAAAGATGGTGCCATGATGAACGAGAGCGAGCGCAACAAGCTTGCTGGCGAATTTCAGGAAAAGGTAAAACAGTTCAACCTGCTCAAGCAGCGACTGGATTCAACGGTGAACCAGCGCAAGCAGGCGTTTCTGGAGCAGGCCCGGCCTGAGGTGGATGCGGCAGTCAAAGAACTTCTCGAGGAAAACGATCTGGATCTGATTCTGCCCAGTGAAGCCGTTGTCTACGTGAAACCGGAAATGAACCTGACCTCTCAGCTTCTTGAGAAACTGAACCGTTAATCTGTGAGGGGCGCCGGGTACGGTGCCCCGATCGTTGCTTGGGAGCGCGCAATGACAGAAAGGTCCTATCGCCTTGGGGATATTGCCAATGCCCTGGGCGCGGAGCTGCTGGGTGATCCTGATATCGAGGTGTCGGGGCTGGCGACGTTGCAGGCCGCCTTGCCCGGCCAGATCAGCTTCCTGGCGAATCCGTCCTATGGCAGGTATCTCGCGGACACACGGGCTTCGGCTGTTATTGTCGCGCCGACATCGGCACAGGATGTTCCGTCCAACGCCCTGTTACTGGATAACCCTTACCTCGGATATGCCCGCCTCAGTCATTGGTTTGATCCCGCGCCGGTGGCTCCGCCCGGGGTCCATCCGACTGCTGTTGTAGATCCGTCCGCAACCCTCGCGGACGATGCCTGTATTGGACCGAACGTTGTCGTGGAAGCGGGCGCTGACCTGGGCGAGAAAGTCGTGGTCGGAGCCGGCTCGGTCATCGGTGCCCGAAGCACAGTCGGAGCGCAAACTGTGATTCGACCAAGGGTGACGCTGGGGCACGACGTAGTGATTGGTCAGCGCTGTCATATCCTTAGCGGCGCCGTGGTTGGATCCGACGGCTTTGGGTTCGCCAACGAGAAGGGCGTCTGGCATCGTATTGCACAGCTTGGCCGGGTTGTTCTCGGGGATGATGTAGAAGTAGGTGCCAACACTACCATCGACAGAGGCGCTCTGGACGATACGGTTATTGGCAACGGTGTAAAGCTCGATAATCTGATCCAGATAGCCCACAACGTCCGGATCGGTGATCACAGTGCCATGGCGGCTATGGTGGGAATCGCCGGTAGCACCCGTATAGGGCGGCATTGTGTATTCGGAGGTGCTTCCGGCGTGGCCGGTCATCTGAATATCGCAGATCAGGTTCATCTGACCGGTATGACCCTGGTGACCGGGGATATTCAGGAGCCGGGTGTCTATTCATCCGGAACCAGCGCTGATAGCAACCGCAAGTGGCGCAAAAATGCTGTTCGCTTCCGTCAGTTGGATGCTTTGGCGCGGCGAGTAAAAGAACTGGAAAAGAAAATAGAGGGCTGAGGCCGATCAACATGATGAACATCGACGAAATTCTGGAATACCTGCCGCATCGTTACCCGTTCCTGCTGGTGGATCGGGTAACGGAGGTCGAAAAAGGAACATCGATTAAGGGTTACAAGAATATTTCGTTCAACGAGCCGTTTTTTCAGGGTCACTTCCCGAACAATCCGATCATGCCGGGCGTCTTGATCATCGAGGCGATGGCTCAGCTCTCAGGTATCCTCGGTTTTGTGACTGTAGGCCGGAAACCTGCTGACGGCGTGGTACAATATCTTGCCGGTTCCAGTAAGGCCCGGTTCAAACGCCCGGTTTTGCCAGGGGATCAGCTTTGCATGGAGTCGGAACTCATCTCTGGTAAACGTGGTATTTACAAATTCGAGTGTCGCGCATTGGTCGACGGAGAAGTCGTATGCGTGGCAGAGATTATGACCGCTGAGAGAGAAGTTTGATGGCGACAAATGACTGGTCGGGTGTCCATCCTCAGGCGATTGTAGACCCGTCAGCCACGCTCGGGGACAACGTCACTGTTGGTCCCTGGAGTTATGTTGGTCCGGATGTGGAAATCGGTGAAGGCACCGAAATCCTGTCCCATGTGGTCGTCAAAGGCCCAACTGTTATTGGTCGAAACAACCGTATTTTCCAGTTCTCCAGTATCGGCGAAGAGTGTCAGGACAAAAAATACGCGGGCGAGCCCACAACTCTGGTGATTGGCGACAACAACGTGATTCGTGAGAATTGCACCATTCATCGTGGAACGGTTCAGGACCGCGGAGAGACCCGTATCGGCAGTGGCAACCTGTTGATGGCATACGTTCACGTTGCCCATGACTGCACGGTGGGAGACAACACCATTCTGGCTAACTGTGCGACTCTGGCCGGGCATGTATCGGTCGGTGATTTCGCCATTCTGGGCGGCGGTACTATGGTGCATCAGTTCTGTCACATTGGTGCGCACAGCATGGCTGCCGGTGGCAGTATTGTGCTGAAAGACATCCCGGCATACGTGATGGCCAGCGGCCAGTCGGCCGAGCCCCATGGTATGAATGTTGAGGGACTCAAGCGCCGCGGGTTCAGCAAAGAAGCTCTTCTGGCACTCCGGCGGGCCTACAAGGTCATATACCGCCAGGGGTTGACCACAGAGCAGGCAGTGGAAGAGCTGGAAAAATCCTATTCAGATGTGGCGGAAATTCGTCCCCTCATTGACTCCCTGCGCGGAGCACACCGCGGCATCATCCGCTAACCCGGCGGGAGTCAGTCGGTGACGGAGCTTTCTCACGCGATCATCAGCGAGCGCAAAATTACATTCGGGATCGTGGCCGGCGAGGCATCAGGGGATATCCTTGGTGCAGGCCTGATCCGCTCACTTCGAAAGCGCTACCCTCATGCCCGTTTCGTCGGAATTGGCGGTGATGAAATGCTCGACGAAGGGTTTCATTCCCTGGTGCCGATGGAGCGGCTGTCGGTGATGGGTCTGGTGGAGGTGCTCGGTCGAATCCGTGAACTGTTCAGCATCCGAGCGCGGTTGCTGGATTATTTCTTTACCACTCCGCCTGATGTAGTCATTGGCATTGATTCTCCGGATTTCACCCTGGCCATTGAGAAGCGTTGCCGTGAGGCCGGTATCCTTTCTGTCCATTATGTCAGCCCCTCGGTATGGGCATGGCGCCAGAAACGGATCTTCAAGATCGCCAGGTCTGTTAACCTCATGCTGACTCTGTTTCCTTTCGAAGCCAGGTTCTATGAGGAGCATCAGGTGCCCGTGGCGTTTGTGGGCCATCCATTGGCCGATCGTATTGCCATGGAGCCGGATACCCGGAATATGAGGCGCTCCCTTGGCATTGATCCGGATGCATCGGTTCTGGCCGTCCTTCCGGGAAGTCGGGCAGGGGAAGTGGACAGGCTTGGTACGCTCTTTCTGGAGGGGGCTCGCTGGATCCAGAAACAGCGGCCCGATTTGCAGTTGCTGATTCCGTGCGTCAACCGCGACCGTGAGAAACAGGTGCGTGAACTGGTAGAAGCGTTGGATGTGAAGCTGCCGGTGACCATTATCCGGGGGCGCTCCAGGGACGTGATGGCCGCTTCAGATGTGGTCCTGCTGGCTTCAGGCACGGCGACGCTCGAAGCAATGCTGTTGAAAAAGCCTATGGTTGTAGGTTACCGCCTTAGTGGGTTCAGCTACGCACTGCTGTCCAGATTGATAAAGATTCCCCACGTAGCCCTGCCGAACTTGCTTGCAGGGCGTCAGCTGGTGCCTGAGCTGCTTCAGGATGACGCTACCCCTGAAAGCCTCGGAAACGCTGTGCTCGAACGCCTGGAGAACGAAAAGGAACGGGCGAGTCTCAAGGAAGCCTTCACCGAGCTACATCATGCGCTCAAACAGGGGGCCGATGAAAAGGCAGCCCAGGCAATTTCGGAGCTGGTTGAGCGGGGCACAGGCTGATGCCCAAGGTGCCCTTGCCGCCATTTGAGTGCAGTTACACCGGCCCCCTTCTCGCAGGCGTGGATGAAGTCGGGCGGGGTCCCCTGATCGGGGCTGTCGTCACCGCTGCCGTCATTCTGGACCCGGAACGACCGATTGCCGGGCTGGCAGACTCGAAGAAGCTTACGGAAAAGCGCCGTAATGCGCTTTACGAGGAGATCCGGGAGCGTGCCAAGGCCTGGAGTATTGGTCGATGCGAGGCGTATGAAATCGATCAACTGAACATCTATCAGGCAACCATGCTTGCTATGGAGCGGGCCGTTTCCGGGCTCAAGATCCTGCCTGAATATGTTCTGGTGGACGGGAACCGTTGTCCCAAATGGCACTGGCCCTCGGAGCCTGTCATTAAAGGGGATAGCCGCGTAGAGGCAATTAGTGCCGCTTCGATTATTGCCAAAGTGACTCGTGATCGTGAGATGGAAGAGTTGGAAGTGCGATTCCCGGGGTTCGGTCTGGCACAACATAAGGGCTACCCAACCCCCGTACACCTGGATGCTTTGCGTCGCCTCGGGGCGACTTCCCAGCACCGCCGGTCGTTCCGCCCGGTGCGGGAAGTGATCGATCAAGTGGGTTTTTTCCCGGAAAGCCCTCTGCCGGAAACCGATGGCGATCTACAATACCGTACCGACCTTTTTGACGAATTTGATTGACAGCCTGGGATCGAATCCTTAATATACGCGCACGTTGATCGGGGCAACCCGTTAAACAACCAGTTTTGATGCGGGGTGGAGCAGTCTGGTAGCTCGTCGGGCTCATAACCCGAAGGTCGTTGGTTCGAATCCAGCCCCCGCTACCACTATATAAACAAAGCCCGCTTATGCGGGCTTTGTTGTTTCTGGGCGGCGGTAAAGCGCCGCGAACACTCGCTCGTCTCTGTCTCCTGCTACCGTTCTAAAATAAGGCCCGCACATGCGGGCCTTATTGCTTTCTAGGTCGCAAACAAGGCTACGCAATTCTTGAAATGCTGCGCCTCACCGCGTCCCCTCCCGTGCAAAATAGCCGCAGTCAATAGAAGTTCCCCCTCGCTTCATTAGCGTTTCCTGACGAGAAATTGACAATTTTTTAACTAGGGAAATGACAAGCATCACATCGATAATTTCGTCTGATCGATAAAATCTTCTCAATTCGACGAAAAAATGGTTCTAAATATCTATGAGATGCGTCATCAAAATGTCACAGGCATGGATTGCCGCGTTTATTTTGGGAGCATTACTCACAGGGTGTGGAGGTGGTGGTTCTTCCGAATCTGCCGAGTCGCAATCCAGTTCCAATAATTCTGCTGGAAAGGTGTCGTCCTCAGGGGGCTCGGCGGTTCTGAGCTGGAGTGCACCGCTCACTCGCGTCAACGGTGAGAGCATTCCGATGGCAGAACTTGATCAGTACGTCATTCGTTATGGTCAGGAGGTCGACGAATTGAGTGAAGAAGTTGTCGTCACTAATGCCCAGGCCGAGGCAGAAATGTCCTACGAAGTGAGTGGTCTGGGGGTAGGTACCTGGTATTTCACCATTCAGGTTCAGGATACCAGCGGGCTGATCAGTGAGCCCTCGGAGGTGGTAAGCAAGGCCATAAGTTCCTGAAACCCTGTTCCTGTTGCCTGAAGCTTGAAGTTTCAGGCCATGGGGTCCGCCATTGGAAGCTTCAGGGTAAAAGACGAACCTTCGCCCGGCGTTGACGATACTGATATCTCTCCCCCGTGTTTTTCTACGACGGTTTTCACGAAGGACAGGCCAAGTCCGGTACCGTGGATGCCGGCCAACTCGGTACTCTTCTGGCGAAGGTAGCGGTCAAACAGGTGTGGAAGTTCTTCGGGGTCGATTCCGGTGCCCTCATCAGCGATGGTAAGGCATGCCTGATGGCCGGCACGAAATACCTGAATGTTGACCGCCGAGCCGCCGGGGCTGTATTGAACAGCGTTGGTAAGCAGGTTGATGACCGCCCGCTCAAGAAGCTCGGCATTGCCTCTTAGCCAAAGATCCTCGGTACCCTGCAGTTGCAGCTGAATCTGTTTCTCGATCGCCTGTTCGCTGACGCTGTCCCGGGCATTTTCTGCGATGGCCAGAAACTCGCACTCATAGAACCGTGTCTCGGTTAACTGTTCAGCTCGTGCCAACTGCACGAATTCCTCGGCCAGGTGATAGCTTCTTCTGGCTAAACGCCCCAGTTGTTCCAGCTGGCCTGGTTCAATATGGCTTGGGTCCCGCTTCAGCTGTTCGATCAAGGCGAGCTGGGAAACCAGTGGCGAGCGCACGTCGTGCGAAATAAAGTCAATCGCTTCGCGATGCTGTCGTTGTTGCTCCCGCAGCTCCGAAATATCGGAAATATTGGCAATGATGCCTTGTTGGTCGCTGTCGGGCAGTGAAAACGGGGCGAAGTGGATCAGAAAGTCCTTGTCACGGATCTTGAGATCGACAGTACAGCTCTGTTGCAGGGTAAGGGTATCCGAAACGGTTTCATGCCAGGGGGGAGTTTCCCTTGGGTCATGACCCTCAAGCAATTTGACCAGAGCCAGGCCCCCCAGGCTCGGCATCGGCTCATGAAACCACTCCTCTATATGGCCGTTCGCGAAGCGGATGACACCCAGCTCATCGGTTACGATGATGCCGTCAGGCATGTGCTCGAAGCTTCTGCGAATGAATTGCTGCATATGATTCAGGCGATCAGTAGCAACGCGGACGCGTTCGATTCGTGCAGAAATGTTTTCGCTGAGTCTGGCAC
>AZIK01000771.1_pt1 | contig 19321 bp, 15 predicted proteins | sample 359131 | NCBI WGS metagenome assembly AZIK01 (sample SAMN02429715, study PRJNA222663) | marine sediment metagenome | biome: Sediment sample; isolation source: enrichment culture of sample MGS-ANC(AMM) from oil contaminated site at the... | place: Italy: Ancona | collected 2012-02-14 | depth 6 m m | reverse complement strand
CAATCTTTGGGTAACCCCCGATTGCGGATTAAAACCCCGCCGCTGGGAAGAAGTAACACCGGCATTAAAAGCCATGGTGAGTGCAGCGCAAGCGTTGCGAGTGCAAAGTTGATGGGGAAGCTGTTTATATTCTTCACCTACCTTTACTATCATGCTTACGCTGTTGATTTTTCAGTGCTAATTTTTCTAAACGGCGTTTTTCAATAATGGCGGCCAAATCGTTACCCAAGTGATCTTCACCACGGGCTTTGGCTAGTTGCATTTGCTGTTCACGCTGACGGAAACGTTCACGCTGGGCTTGGTCGTATTCGTCGATGCAATGGTGACAGCTGACGCCTTGGACGTAGTGCTCTGATTGTTTGTCGTCTTCCGTAATCGGGCGGCGACAGGCGTGGCATTGGTCGAAGTGGCCTTTTTGCAGGTCGTGATCGACGGTTACGCGGTTATCAAATACAAAGCATTCGCCTTCCCACAGGGTCTCTTCTTTGGGCACGTCTTCTAAGTACTTGAGAATACCGCCTTCGAGGTGGTAAACCTCGTCGAAGCCTTGCTCTTTTAAGTAGGCCGTTGATTTTTCACAACGAATGCCGCCGGTACAGAACATGGCGATTTTTTTGTGTTGTTGCGGATCGAGGTTGTCTTTCACGTATTGTGGGAATTCGCGAAAGGTTTTGGTGTTGGGATCAAGGGCACCCTTGAACGTCCCTATGCCGACTTCATAGTCGTTACGGGTATCCACAAGAATCACGTCAGGATCAGAGATCAAGGCGTTCCAATCTTTTGGCTTCACATAGGTGCCAACCACGCGCTTAGGATCAATGCCTTCGACCCCCATGGTGACGATCTCTTTTTTCAGTTTTACTTTGGTGCGGTAAAACGGCATTGCGTCGTCGAACGATTCTTTGGTGCCCACGTCTGCAAGGCGCTCATCACGGCGCAGATAATTAAGAAGAGCGTCGATACCTTCACGGCTGCCGGCAACCGTGCCGTTGATGCCTTCATTGGCCAGTAGCAGGGTGCCTTTGACATTGAGGCGCAACATTTCAGCAAGCAGGGGTTTTTGTAATTGTTCAAAATCGTTTAGTGCCACAAATTTATACATAGCACAGACGACGAATGGGGTATGTTCAGTCATAGTTCCTCGCTGGCCGGAACGTAAATCCGGTGCGTTAATCGATTATGATTTCAATGGTTGTCATTGAGTTTGCGGGCGCGATTATACAGAAGAAGAGCCGCTAGGGCAGGTTTAGCTGATTTTTCCGGTCACACGAGCACGTTTCGTTCCCGCCTGCACCGGTGCTTTTTGGGCTTCTGCACGGTGTTTAATGCGCGCATCAATGATGTTCTTTCCGGCGATCAATAACCCCATGGCAACGAATGCGCCGGGTGGCAATATGGCAAATAAGAAGTCGGGATAACCCGATATCAGTTCGATCTTCCAGTGTGTAGCGCTTGGCCCAAACAAGAGGTCCATATTGCTGAACACGACGCCTTGGCCGATGATTTCGCGCGTTGCCCCTAATATGACTAACACAACCGTGAAGCCCATGGCCATCATAAAGCCATCGACCACCGACGGCAGAATCGGGTTTTTACAGGCAAAAGCATCGGCGCGGCCTAAGATGGCACAGTTGGTAACGATTAATGGAATGAAAATCCCCAGCACTTCGTACAGCTCGTAGGTGAAGGCTTGCATTACCAATTCCGCAACGGTAACGAACGACGCAATAATCATCACGAATGCCGGTAAACGCACAGCATCGGATACGTGATGACGAATCAGCGACACAGAGAAGTTTGACCCCACCAATACCATCATGGTGGCTAAGCCAAGTCCTAGGGCATTGACCACCGATCCGGTAACCGCCAGTAAGGGGCATAAACCCAGTAGTTGAACAAGTGCGGGGTTGTTGTTCCACAGGCCGTCGAGGCTAATATCGCTTAACGATTTTTCGCTCATTTTCCATCTCTCTTTGAATCGTTAAAGGCGTTTGAAGAGCCGCTGCTTGGTTCGACCAAGCGTGAGGTTAACAACAGATCTTGGTGCATATTAAAAAACACTAAGGCTTTTTTCACCGCGCGCACCACGGCGCGTGGGGTGATGGTTGCGCCGGTAAACTGATCGAATGTGCCACCATCTTTTTTCACCGCCCAATTATCAGATGTTGGGTTGAGCAGTGACTTACCATTGAAATCCAACACCCATTTCGATTTACGAATATCCACTTTATCACCTAAACCGGGCGTTTCGCGATGGGAAACAACGCGCACACCAGCAATAGTGCCGTCGCGATTAACACCAACGATAATACCGATTTCGGTGGTGTAACCATCAGGGGCGATAACCGGCAGAATAACGGTTTTCACTTCGCCTTGTTGACGCGCTAAATGAATTTGCGCATCGTCAGGCAGCGGGCCTAACAGTTGCTGATTAAAACGTGAGTCGACCGCGATGACATCGTTAAGTAAATCGTTGTCATAGCGACCGACCGCAACGATGTCATTCAGGGCACGAGCTTCTGCGGCACGGCGGTTATGATCAATACGATCAGCGGTGAAGACTTGAGCTACGGCGATGGCGCCGGCGGTGACGATGGCAAATAAGCCAAGGCCAATCGCGTTTTTTCGAATTGAGGCGAAGAGTTCTTGCATGCGAATTAGTCCTTAGCCGTTAAGCCACGACGGGCTTTTTTATGGCCGTAGGTTCGCGGCTGGGTGTATGCATCAATGAATGGCGCAGCGAAGTTCATCAGCAATACCGCAAAAGCCACTGCATCTGGGTATGCTCCCCAAGTACGAATCACATACAGCAAGATACCAATGCCTGCGCCGTAAATGAGTTTGCCGCGCGGCGTCGTTGATGCCGATACGGGATCGGTGGCAATGAAGAAGGCACCGAGCATGGTGGCGCCGCTGAGTAAGTGCAGCGACAGTGGCGTGTACATATCCACATCCCAACCAAAAAACAGCGAGCAGACAGAGAGCGCTAGCAATAGTGATACTGGAATGTGCCAAGTAATAATGCGCTTAAACATGAGAAATAAACCACCGGCCATAAAGGCAAGGTTGACCCACTCCCAGCCACCGTTCAACCAGCCATTAAACGTATCTTTTTGCAGCAGGCTATTGGACGTTTCAGTATTGATCAGGTGTTTGTAGTCATCGAGCGGTGTGGCACCACTATAGCCATCGACTAAACCGCTGTGAGTGAAGATGGTTTTTAGGGTGTCGATGAATGGCATTACCTCATGGCCCGACATCTGAAAGGACAGCGCCCAGTTAGTCGTCATTTGCACCGGAAAAGACACCAGCACTAAGGCATAGCCGATCATAGCAGGGTTAAATGGGTTGTTACCCATGCCGCCATAAAGGTGCTTCGCGAACACAATGCTGAAGGCGGTTGCCAGCACGGTAATCCACCAAGGTGCGAACGGGGGCAGCGCTAAGCCCAGCAGTACGCCGGTTACCAGAGCGGTGTTGTCGCGCAAGAAAAACATCACCGGACGTTGACGCAACGTCAGCATGATGGCTTCGCTGGCGCTAGCAACAAGGCTAGCAAGAACAACATTGATCAGTGTGCCATAGCCAAAAAATGCCGTGAGCACCGCGAGACCAGGTAGGGTGGCGAAGGCAACCGTCAGCATTAAACGCCCAGTTCGGTTTGGCCCGTGGGTATGCGGGGACGACAGCGTTAACAAGGCCATGATGTGCTCGTCATATTATGGGTTCTCCGAGGCAGGCTCAGCTTGTTGTTGCAGCTGGGTCAATTTGTCTTGCTGTTTATTAACCGCCATTGTTAACGCATCGACGGTATCGTGATTTTCTTGCTGTGCCATGGCGAGGCGCTCTTTGGCTTTTTCTAGGCGATCCGTTTGCGCCAAAATTTTCTTTGCGAGAGCATCAGCGTCTAGCTCTGTAGCTTGGTTGTTATTGCTGGCCGCTGGGGTTGCTAAAGCGGTTTTGTCAGTCATAGCGGCTGGTGCTTCAGCTTTGGCGCTTTGAGCTTGCGCGGCTTTTTCCGCACGGGCTTTGCGCTTGGCTTCTTTCTCTGCCAGCTCGCGTTCTTGGCGGGCTAAGCGGTGTTCAAAACGCTCGCGTGCTTGATCGGCTTTTGCTTGGGCTGCACGTTCTTCACGCACGGCGCCTTTGGCGTAGCGGTAGTATTGCACCAGCGGAATTTCACTTGGGCAGACGTAGGAGCAAGCACCACATTCGATACAGTCGAATAAGTTGTGTTGCTCAGCTTTGCTGAATTCTTCGGCCTTACTAAACCAGTAAAGTTGCTGTGGTAATAATTCGGCTGGGCAGGCTTCGGCACACATACCGCAACGAATACAGGCCATTGATGGCTTATTGGTTGGCAGTTCTTTTTCGCTGGGTGCCAACAAACAGTTGGTGGTTTTTATCACCGGAATATCCAAGGATGGCAGAGCAAAGCCCATCATTGGCCCACCCATAATCACGCGTTCGCGTTTTTGTGCTGTGTAGTCTGCGAGTGCTAGCAAAGCGCTAATTGGAGTACCCAGTAAAACCTCCCAATTACCGGCAGAATGCACGGCATCGCCTGTGACTGTGGTGATACGGCTAATGAGAGGTTCGCCATGATCAACCGCGCGGGCAATGGCGCTAGCGGTACCGACGTTTTGGCAAACGATACCAAGATCCGCCGGTATGCCACCCGCTGGGACTTCTTCACCAGTAAGAATCTGGATTAATTGCTTTTCGCCACCGCTTGGGTATTTGGTGGGAATGACAACCACATCAATATGGTGTTCTTCGTGTAAATCCACTAATGCGGTATTTAATGCGGCAATGGCGTTTGGTTTGTTGTCTTCAACACCAATGAGACACTGGTTGGCATTCAGTATGTGCAGCAAAATTTGCGCACCACGAACAACTTCATGAGCGCGTTCGCGCATCAGCATATCATCGGCGGTGATGTAAGGTTCGCATTCGGCACCGTTGAGAATCAGTGTGCCAATGTTACGTTGGCCGATGTTCAGTTTTACGGCGGTAGGGAAGCCGGCACCGCCCATACCGGCGATACCACACTGACGAATATGGTTAACCAGTTGCGCTGCGGGAATATCGGCAAAATCTTCCATGCCCAGTTGTTCAAGCAAGCTTTGGCGTTCAATCCAGCGATCGGCACCATCAGGGCGAATAACAATACAGTCTTCGCTTAAGCCCGAGGCGTGAGGTACTAAGCGTGGCTCAATGGCGATAATTTCGCCAGAAGTCGGTGCATGCAGGGGCACGCTCACAAATCCTGCGGCGTCAGCAATGAGCTGGCCTTTTAAGACTTGGTCGCCGACAGATACCACAGGTTTGGCCGCTGCGCCTATGTGTTGATGCAGTGGCAGTATCAATTCATTTGGAATGGATGCGACACGAATCGGGCGCTGGGTGGATTGCGTTTTGTTCTCGGCTGGATGAATACCACCATCGAAATCAAAAATACGAATTTGGTGGGTCATGGGTGTTCTCCAACAGCGAGCCTGCGGCGGTCGGTGGCGATCAATTCAACGCCAGAGGTTGGCGCTTGCCAATACCAGCTGGAGGTATCGACACTGACGGGAACCATATCAATGCAGTCGACGGGACACGGTTCAACGCAAAGATCACAGCCCGTACATTCATCAGCGATGACGGTATGCATTTGTTTGGCGGCACCTAAAATGGCATCGACAGGGCAGGCCTGAATGCATTTAGTACAACCAATGCACTCGTCTTCACGAATAAAAGCAACGGTGGGTACGGCTTTTTCTGCACCGTGTTCGGCATCAAGCGGCTCAGGATCCACGCCAAGAAGATCGGCCAAGGCTTGAATGGTGCTTTCGCCACCGGGTGGGCACTTGTTGATTTTTTCGCCGCCAACAATGGCTTCAGCGTAGGGCTTACAACCGGGATAGCTGCACTGGCCACATTGAGTTTGCGGTAAGAGGGCGTTGATTTGATCGACAATCGGGTTGCCTTCGACTTTAAAGCGCACAGCGGCAAAGCCCAGTACCGCACCAAAAATCGTGGCCAGAATTGTCAACATGCCAACGGCAATCAGTATTGTGGTCAAGGTCGTACTCATAATGATGCTGATATACCTCCCTTAAATGCTCACTAAGCCGGTAAAGCCCATAAAGGCTAATGACATTAAGCCAGCGGTAATCATGGCGATTGCATTGCCTTTAAAAGGGGTTGGTACATCGGCCACCGCTAAGCGTTCGCGTAGGGCGGCAAACAAAACCATGACCAGTGAGAAGCCTAACGCCGCGCCAAAACCATACAGAATGGATTCAACAAAGGTGTTATCACGCTTGATATTGAGTAAAGCAACACCCAAAACCGCACAATTGGTGGTGATCAAGGGCAAGAAAATACCCAACACGCGATACAGCAACGGGCTTGTTTTGCGAATGGCTAATTCAGTGAAACCCACCACCACAGCGATCACCATAATGAAACTGATGGTTTTTAAGTAAGCGAGGTCAAACGGCAGTAGCAAGTAGGTGTAAACCAAGTAGCTGCACACCGACGCTAATGTTAGTACAAAGGTGGTTGCTGCACCCATGCCAACGGCGGTTTCGAGCTTGTTCGACACGCCCATAAAAGGGCATAAGCCTAAAAACTGAACCAATACAAAGTTATTGACCAGGATGGTGCTTACCAGAATGAGCAGGTAGTCGGTCATCAGTGGCTCCGAAGGCGGGTCTGCGAAGGCAAACCCGCCAGATTAAATTTGGGCGCGCATTATCCCAAAACTTCTTTATGTCGTACAACTCGGTTTATGGAGTTTCTAAGTATGAATTGGAATAAGTATAGTAACTGTTACGTCAAAACGTCGAGCAAAGGCATCCATCTCCGTGAATTTAGCCTTTACCCTATATTGTCTGGTTAGACACACGATGTGAGCGCCAATGCTGGAGCACGATTTTCTCCAGTTCAACCAACAGAATTAACGGGGAAACCGCCAGTATGATCATCAGCCAGTCGTGCAGTGCTATGTCGGCAAGTTCAAATATGGATTGTGAAACCGGCCAGTAGGTAAAACCAAGCTGCATTATAGCAACGGCTAAGATACCAAGCAGGCTCGGCATGGCACCTTTGAATAAGGCGAAAGAAAACAGGCTGCGACGTAAAAAGCGGCAGTTGAGCAAATACAAGGCTTCGATCATCACTAACGCATTCACGGCGACGGTACGCGCCATTTCGATGCTGGCTCCTTGAGCTAAGTAGTAACGGAATAGCGTAAAAATAATGGCCGCCGCGCCAATGCCAACAAAGGCTGTGCGCCACAATAGGGCTGCTGTTATTAGCGGCTGACTGCGGCTTCTAGGAGGGCGCTGCATGATATCGTCTTCGGCGCGTTCGAAGGCCAAAGCTAGGGCCAGTGTGATGGCGGTAATGGTATTAATCCAAATCACTTGGGCGGGTGTAATCGGGAGGAGTTGTCCTAATAAGATGGCGGCTAAAATTACCAATGACTCGGCAAGACTGGTGGGCAGTATAAATATAATGGCTTTGACTATGTTGTCGTAAACACTGCGGCCTTCGGCAACGGCATGGGTAATGGTCGAGAAGTTATCGTCGGTGAGGACAAAGTCAGCGGCATCGCGGGCGGCATCTGTGCCTTTTTTACCCATAGCAACACCAATATCCGCTTGGCGTAGGGCGGGCGCATCGTTGACGCCATCGCCGGTCATGGCAACGGTATGGTTGCGAGAACGCAAGGCATTCACGAGTTGGAGTTTATTGGCTGGGCTGGTACGCGCAAATACGTGACAGCGTTCGGCACTGTCGGCCAGTTGCTCGGGGGATTGTTGATCCAGCTCGGCTCCTGTCATTACCTCATCGGCATTCATGCCCAGCTCTTTGGCAATGGCGAGGGCTGTGATTGGGTTGTCTCCAGTAATCATTTTTATCTGGATGCCGGCGCTATGGCATTGTTGGATGCTTTCGCGCACCTCAGCTCGTGGCGGGTCATTTAGGCCGATTAACGCCAGTAAGGTTAAATGCTGTTCCACGTCTTGATGGCTTAAGCTCATGCCGTCGATATCATCACGGTAGGCCAGTGCTAATACTCGCATCCCTTGTGATGCCAAGTCGTCCATTTGGGTTTGCCAATATTCGGTATTAAGTGGCTCTGCGCCTTGCACACCAAATTGCTGATCACAAAATTCGATCATTCGATCAGGCGCACCCTTTACCGCCAGTAGATGCTGACCATCATGGTTGTGATGCAGTGTGGCCATATAGCGCGCATCGCTAGAAAAGGGAATTTCATCAACCCGTGGCCAGTCGCGCAGGACCTGTTCTTTCGCGAAGCCATGTTTGAATGCAAAGACCAGCAATGCCGCCTCGGTTGGATCACCGCTAACGGTCCAGTCGGATGAGGTTAAGCTGGGTGGCTGAATGCTGGAATCGTTACACAGCAAGGCGACTAACGCTGTCTGATTTAATAGGGCTGCATGGCTAGGGGAGGAATCTTCGTCATTACCGTGAATTTCTCCTTCTGGTTCATAGCCTTCACCGTGAATATGAAAGTTGTGATCGGCACCGACAAGACGTCGAGCGGTCATGGCATTGGCTGTCAGGGTTCCTGTTTTGTCGGTACAAATGATATCAACAGAGCCGAGTACCTCGACCGATGGCAAGCGTCGCATCAGGGCATTTTTGCGCGCCATGCGCTGTACGCCGACGGCTAATACAATGGTAACAATAGCGGGTAGGCCTTCAGGGATCGCGGCAACCGCGATAGCAATCGCCGCCTGAAATAGTGTTGCAATATCGTAATTATAAAGACCCACTCCAATCGCAATGGTGGTCACGGCCGCTAAAATAATGATAACGGTAAGGCCTTTAGCAAATGTTTGTATCTGAACTTGCAGCAGGGTTGGCTCGGTGGCGATTGTCTTCACCATGGTACTGACCTTGCCTATTTCTGTGTTAGCTCCGGTTTGGCAAACCAATCCATGGGCGCTGCCACTGCTCACGAGAGTGCCCATATAAGCCATACAGTTTCGTTCTGCTAGTGGTGTATCTAGCAGTACAGCTGTGGTGGATTTCTCGCTTGGAACCGACTCCCCAGTTAACGATGATTCATCACAATAAAAATCTTTGCTGCTGATAATGCGAAGGTCGGCTGGAACTTTATCTCCAGCTTGCAACATGACAACATCCCCCGGGACGAGTTGCGTGCCATCAAGGCTGAACAGTTCGCCATCACGGATAACTAAGCACTTAGTTTGCGTCATCGACATAATCGCGCGTAAGGCGCTTTCTGCTTTACCTTCTTGAATAAAGCCAACTAAGGTATTAGCGATAATAACGGCAAAAATAACGCCAGCATCGACAAAGTGTTGCAGTCCCAAGCTGACGAACATACTGCCAGCCAATACATAAATCATGATGTTTTGAACTTGTTTAACGAGGCGTCGCCATGCGGGAATAGGCTTAGCGCTCGGCAGTGTGTTCGGACCAAATTGATGGAAACGTCGAGACGCTTCCTCATGACTTAAGCCGTCTTTATTACTGGCTAAACGAACGATGATTTCCTCTGTGCTCGTCGCATGAGGGGCATTCTCTAACGCGATTATCGGCTCATTTGTTGTGGTCATAATCTTCTCTAGTGCGATTATCGTGTAGCTACAGTGGTGATTTTTTGACGGACGCTTGCTGAATTCTATGCCTTCCACTTTGTGGCTGTCTTGATGCGCAGCAAGTTAAAATTGGTTAGGGATATTTTACCTCTGAAGGCTAGCCTAACGGAGAGCTTGCTAAGACCAGAAATCTTGGCACACTCTCTAACCTTAACTGTTATCGGCCATTAAGTGTTATTCAATGGCACGAAATAATAACCCTAGGTCAGTCGTTTGAACTGGCATTATAAGAGCAAAAGATGATTTCAGCGTTTTGTTTAGTATCGCTTAGCTGCTTGTTCAAACCTCGACGACAAGGTCTTGCCGGATGCGGCGTGGCAATCATGCTAATACTGGCTAGTGGATTGCTGGCCGGCTGCAATAAAGAAACATGGAATAATCCTCACTTAGCCAGTGAATACGGCGAGAATATTATCTATTCGAGTTTCAGTGAGCGTCCTAAACACCTCGACCCGGCACGCTCCTACAGTGCCGACGAAGGCCGATTTATTGATCAAATTTACGATGCGCCGCTGCAATATCATTATTTAAAACGCCCCTACGAACTGGAACCGAATACCCTGACAAAAATGCCGGTTATTCGTTATCTCGCTGCCAACGGTAGCGAAGTTCTTGCTGATAGTGGCGATGTAGCCTATAGCGAATACTTATTCGAATTAAAGCCGGGTATTCAATACCAACCTCACCCCGCTTTTGCTTTGAACCGCGCCGGTGAACCGCGTTATCTATTTACCTCCCCAGAGGCCAGTACGGCGTATCAACATTTTGATGATTTTACCGAACAGGGCAGCCGCGAATTAGTTGCCGCTGATTATGTTTATCAGATTAAGCGTCTTGCCGATCCGACATTGCTGTCGCCAGTTCGGGGGTTATTAAGCGAATACATCGTAGGTATGACAGAATTTAGCGATGCCGTCACCGCAGCAAGAAAATCATTAACGCAACCCAATGACTGGCTTGATTTAGATACTCTGACCATGAGCGGTGTTGAAGTGATCGACGATTACCACTATCGCGTGCGCTTACATGGTAAATATCCGCAGTTTAAATATTGGTTGGCGTTTCATTTCTTTGCGCCTATGGCGCGCGAAGTTGATCGTTTTTATCATCAGCCGGGTTTAGCCGATCGTAATATTGTTTTGAACTGGCATCCGGTGGGTACTGGGCCATTCATGATGACGCGCAATGATCCTAACGAAGTGATTATTTTAGAGCGCAATCCGAATTATCGTGATGATCGTTATCCCGTGGAAGGTGAGTCAACCGATGCTGAAGCAGGACTATTAAAAGATGCCGGTGCAACACTGCCGTTCGTTGATAAAGCCGTATACCGATTAGAAAAAGAAGCCATTCCCTTATGGACCAAATTTTTGCAGGGCTATTACGACCGTTCCGGTATTGCCAGCGATAGCTTCGACCAAGCAATTAGCGTGGGCAGCCAAGGTATTAGTTTAAGCGATGATATGAAAGAGCGTGGTGTGACCTTAGATTTAGAGGTTGTACCGGGCACGTATTATTTCGCCTTCAACATGCTGGACCCTATTGTTGGTAACGTAGGCGATGCCCAGCAGCGCGAAAAAGCACGTAAGTTACGTCAGGCCATTGCGATTGCATACGACCAGAAAGAAATGATTTCTATCTTTATGAATGGTCGCGGCGAAGACGCCATGAGCCCAATTCCACCGGGAATTTTTGGTTACCAAACTGGTGAAGAAGGTATTAACCCGTATGTTTACGATTGGATAGATGGCAGTGCCCAGCGTAAATCAATAGACGAAGCAAAACGCCTATTGGCGGAAGCTGGCTATCCTGGTGGACGCTCCGCCACAACGGGCGAACCCTTAGTTTTAAACTTAGATACCACCGGAGGTTCTGGCGGAAGTGCTATGCAAAACTGGATGGTAAAACAGTTTAAGAAAATCGGCGTGCAGCTCAATATACGAGGCACCGACTACAATCGTTTTAAAGAAAAAATGCAAACCGGTAATGCCCAGATGTTTCAGTGGGGTTGGATGGCCGACTACCCAGATGCCGAAAACTTTTTATTCCTGCTGTACGGCGCTAACGGTCAAGTGGTTTCTGGAGGCTCGGGTGTGAACTCAACCAACTACGATAATCCTGAATACAATCGCCTATTTGAAAAAATGAAATTAATGGAAGACTCGCCAGAGCGGATGGCAATTATTCGTCGCATGATCCGTATTATGCAGCACGATGTTCCTTGGGCTTCGGCATGGCATCCGCATTCATATGTGTTAAATAATCAATGGGTAAGCAACAGTAAGCCTCACGGTATTAGTAAGTCTATTTTGAAGTATTTGAAAATTGATCCGCAGCTTCGTGGAGAAAAACAGCACGAATGGAATCAACCGATACTGGCGCCACTATGGCTGGTTGCGTTAATAATTGCGATTTTTGCTTTTCCCGGTTGGATTGCCTACCGACGTCGCCAGCAGCACCGTATTGCAGATGACGCTTCTTCTAGCAATGTAGGAGGGCACTAACATGTTGGCTTATATTATTCGTCGTTTGGGCTACGCCATTCCGATTTTACTAGGCGTTAATCTCTTAACCTTCGCACTGTTTTTTGTAGTGAATACACCCGATCAAATGGCTCGTGTTCAGCTAGGCGATAAGCACGTATCGGAAGACGCGATTGAACAGTGGAAGGCACAGCGCGGGTACGACAAACCGCTCATGTTTAATACAGAAGCGGGTGGTTTAGGTTTAGTGACCGATACCATTTTTTATGAAAAATCACTGAGCCTATTCGCTTTTGATTTTGGTAAGTCGGATGAGGGGCGCAATATCGGCTCTGATATTCAACAGCGCATGTGGCCGAGTTTAATGGTGGCGCTGCCGACGTTTATCATAGGTATTGCGGTTAATATTGCCTTTTCACTCTTCGTGGTGATGTTCAGGGCCAGCGTTTTTGATACCACCGCTATGGTTTTGTGTGTGGTATTAATGTCGATTTCCGGCGTTTTCTACGTGATTGGCGGTCAGTTCTTCTTCGCCAAACTCTGGCACTTAGTGCCGATATCGGGCTATTTAACCGGCCCTGATGCCATCCGCTTTTTAATACTGCCAGTCATTATAGGGGTCATCAGTGGCATTGGTGGTGGTACTCGCTTATATCGAACCTTATTTTTAGAAGAATCCGGTAAAGATTATGTTCGTACCGCGCGGGCTAAAGGTGTACCTGAGTTAACCGTGTTATTCCGTCATATATTACCTAACGGTTTAATTCCGATTTTAACCAGCGTGGTGGTGGTGATCCCCTCGCTCTTTATGGGCAGCTTGCTGGTGGAGTCTTTCTTTGGTATTCCCGGGCTAGGCAGTTACACCCTAGATGCGATTCAAGCGCAAGATTTTGCCATTGTGCGATCAATGGTCTTTTTAGGTTCTGTGCTGTATATCTTAGGTTTATTACTAACCGATATTTCTTACACCCTCGTTGATCCAAGGGTGCGCTTATCATGACATTGCCAAGGTTTAGTGATTTCAGCATGTTTCAGCCCATGCTCTTATGGAGCGATATTCTTATCTTTATCTTGCTGTTTAGCTTGATAGCATTTTTTATAAATTTAAACCGTAATCCAGTGGCTCGTGCGCGCTGGCGTCAGGTCTTTACCACGCGTATCGGCTCGGGTGCCTTTATCGTTATGGTGTTCTATGTGCTGATTGCCTTGTTAGATTCGCTGCATTTTCGTACGGCTTTACCACCGGTTGAGGGCAGTGATGGGGCAATTGCCCAAGAAGCCGATGGAACGTTTCATTACAGCCAAGATGTGCGTAGTGTGTTGGATATTATTCTGCACGACCTCGATAGCCAGGATGAAAAAACCTATTCGGCTCCCTTTGCTTTGTATTCGTTTGCAAAAGAAAACCAAGAATCGGATGCCGGTTATGTTATTCGTGCCTTTCCGCGTTTAGAGCACGGAGGTAAGCATATTGTCCGCGATGAAGAGCATCTATTGGATATCTGGGTAAAAACGGCCCGCGCAATAGGTTTAACCATCTTACCGTGTTTATTTGTGATTTTTTTGCATTCGGCGTGGCGGCGACGCCAGCCGCCAGTAGTGCATCCTCTACCTTGGCCGGTTATTTATACCACCTTAACCATTTTAGTATTGCTATGCGGTTGGGTGCTTAATCTCAGTCAGTATTATCATATTTTGGGTACTGATAAGGTTGGTCAAGATGTGCTCTATCAAAGTATTAAAGCCATTCGTACCGGTGTATTAATTGGTACCTTGGCAACCTTGGTCACCTTGCCGCTGGCAGTTGTGCTTGGTATTTCTGCTGGGTACTTTAAAGGAAAAGTGGATGACGTGGTGCAGTATATTTACACCACATTAAATTCGATTCCTGGTATTTTATTAATCGCCGCGTCGGTGTTATTAATTGACGTGTATATTGAAACCAATCCAGAGCAATTTAAGCTCATCAGTGAACGTGCAGATTTCAAGTTTATTGCTCTGTGTTTTATTTTAGGCGTGACCAGTTGGACGGGCTTATGCCGTTTGTTGCGTGCGGAAACCTTAAAATTAAGCCAATTAGAATATGTACAAGCAGCCCATGCCTTTGGCGTGGGGGATTGGCGTATTATCTTCCGCCATATTTTACCCAACGTGAATCATATTATTTTGATTGCCCTAGTTCTCGATTTTAGTGCCTTTGTACTAGCGGAGGCGGTGCTCTCTTATATCGGTGTCGGTGTTGATCCATCGATGGCCAGTTGGGGCAATATGATTAATGAAGCGCGCGCCGAATTGGCCCGTGATCCTGTGGTTTGGTGGTCGGTATCCGCGGCATTTATATTAATGTTTGTGTTGGTGTTAGCGGCTAACTTATTTTCTGATCGTGTGCGTGATGCTTTCGATCCTCGTTCTGTTCACGGGCGGGTTTAGGAGTCGTTATGTCGACATTATTGCAAGTTAAAAATTTAAGCGTCAGTGTCGGTCAGCAATGCTTAGTTAATGACGTTAGCTTTCATATTAATGCGGGTGAAGTCTTTGCTTTAGTAGGAGAGAGTGGTTCCGGTAAATCGGTGACCTCGTTAGCGATCATGCGATTACTGAGCGACGGTTTGCATATCGCCAGCGGCGATGTGCACTTGGCAGGGCAATCGTTATTCACCCTAACGGAAGCGCAAATGAACGGGGTGCGCGGGCGTCGTATTGCTATGGTATTTCAAGAGCCCCAGAGTTCGTTGAATCCTGTACACACTATTGGTCGACAAATTGGTGAAGTATTAACGCTGCACCGTAAACGTTCGGGGACTGAGCTTAAGCAAGATGTTATTGCATTGCTGGAAGAAGTAGGAATTCCGGATGCAGAGCAACGTGCTTCTTGGTATCCGCATCAGTTGTCGGGTGGGCAGAAGCAGCGCGTCATGATCGCCATGGCTTTGGCGTGCGAACCGGAGTTATTGATTGCCGATGAACCTACAACCGCTTTAGATGTGACCATTCAAAAGCAGATTCTGAATTTATTAAATGAGCTGCGTAAAAAACGTCAGTTGGGTATTTTACTCATTACCCATGATATGGGTGTTGTAGCGGAAATGGCGGATCGTATTGCGGTTATGCGCCATGGGCAATTGCTAGAGCAAGCTCCACGAGATGAGTTTTTTAGTAGCCCTAAGCATGAGTACAGTCGCCAGCTAATTCATTCGTTACCGCGCCAGGATTCTTTCCGTGCGGCGATTAACAAAGAACAAATACCCTTGTTAGAAATGACCAATGTCTGTGTGTGGTTTGCTCAACGCAAGGGCGTACTGCAACGAATAGCCGGTTATACCAAGGCCGTTGATGGCATTAGCTTAACTATTGGCCACGGCGAAACGTTGGCCTTAGTGGGCGAGTCTGGTTCGGGTAAAAGTACTGCAGGCCGGGCAATTTTGCGGCTAACGCCGACGACCTCAGGCGAAGTATTATTTAATGGTTTGCGCATTGATCAGCTGCATGAATCGGAGTTTATTGATTTACGTAAGCGTATACAGGTTATTTTCCAAGATCCATTTTCGTCGATGAATCCGCGTATGACGGTGCGGGAAATTATCGAAGAGGGGATGATTAGTTTAAACGTTGGCGGTAACGACGGTAAATGGAGCAAATCTGAGCGTGAACAAGAAATCCGTAGAATTTTGCAGCGTGTTGGCTTAGAGGCGGAACATTTGGACCGCTTCCCGCATGAGTTCTCTGGTGGGCAGCGTCAGCGTATTGCCATTGCTCGTGCCATTGCCGTGAAACCACAGCTGATTATTTGTGACGAACCGACCAGTGCGTTAGACGTATCTATTCGTGGCCAAGTATTGCAACTACTGCAAGAGCTTCAGCAAGAAATGGGGCTGTCGTATTTGTTTATCACGCATGATTTATCCATTATTCCGCATATTGCCCATCGTGTCGCAGTAATGAAGGATGGGAAAATTGTAGAGCAAGGTTCAACCGAAGCCGTGATGCAAAATCCACAGCATGAATATACTCAGCAGTTATTGAGCGCTGTACCTATGATTCCTGAGCACGTTTAGTGCGCAATTCAGTTGCGTTTTATACAATTATTTGGGCGTAATTTAGAGGGTTTATGAAAGAGATTTTACAAAAACTATTTGCACCGCTTTTGAAGCCATTAGAAGCAGGCACGGAAGAATACAACTATAAGCCATCGCATCGCACTATTCTGATCGGTGTCGGGAGTTTGTTTTTAGCCTTGTCGACGATTTCAATTGTCTTGGCGATCTTAGGCGGCCAATTGGGTGCCATGATTCCAAGCGTTGTGTTTTTTATGGCTGGATGGGTTTGCGTTATTGTCGGCGTGTTAGGTAGTGACCGCGCAATTGCTAAAATTTGGGGGAATCGTTCTTAGTCTTTCCAGAACATGGGTGAAAATATCGCGAATACCGTGAAGTACTCCAGACGTCCTAATATCATTGCGCCAGAAAGTAACCAAGTACCTAGGTCACTTACAGGGGCGAAATTCGACCCGAGTTGACCAAATCCTGGCCCGAGTACGTTAACACAGGCTGCAACGGCGGATAGTGAAGACCAAAAGTCTAGACCCGTGGTCATTAATAATAAGGTGATGATGATAGTCGATAGTGCGGAAAAAAACATAAAGGCCATCACCGCACTGCGCACCTCTGTTTGTACTGAAGTGCCTTGATATTTAATGGCGAACGTACCGTGAGGATGAATCATTTGTTTGAGGCTGCGATAAAAAATTTTCACCGTTAGAATATTGCGAATAATCTTATTTCCTCCAGCCGTCGACCCTGCACAACCGCCTAGATAGCCAGTGAACAGCAATAACAAAGTGATAGTAGCAGGCCATTCACTAAAGCCGGTTGCTCCGTAGCCGGTACTGGTTATAAATGAAATGATATGGAAGGTGGAATAACTGATTGATTCAAGAGCGTTAGTGTAAGTATTTTCAAAAAATAGATAGGTTGCGACCAAAAGAGATAGCACTAAAATAATAATTAAGAATACGCGAGTCTCTTCATCGCGAAAATACTCAGTATAATCACGATGACTAAACACACGAAAATGCAACCCAAAGTTGATCGCGCCGAGCACCATAAATAGATTGCTAATCCAAAGTAAGGTATGACTATTAAAGTAGCCCATGCTGGCATCGTGAGTCGAAAAGCCTCCGGTTGATACTGTGGTAAAACTATGGGCTACAGCATCAAACAGCGACATGCCACCGATGTAATAAGAAACAACACAGGCGATAGTGATAAAAATATACACGCCCCATAAATAATGTGCAGTGCTAGAAACGCGAGGAGAGAGTTTATCGTTTTTTACTGGCCCAGGGGTTTCTGCTTTTAATAACTTCATGCCACCGACGTTAAGCATAGGCAGTACCGCGACGACGAAAATTACAATGCCCAAACCACCCATCCACTGTAAAAACTGTCGATACATTAAAAATGTTTTTGGCATATCATCTAAGCCGGATAATACGGTTGCACCCGTGGTTGTTAACGCACTAATAGATTCGAATACGGCATCGGTAAAACTAATATCAGTAATTATCTTTATTGGAATGGACGCTAATATTCCAGATACAATCCAAGTCGCGGTCGCATAAATTAATGCATCGCGATAACTGGCTTTGGATAAATCAATGGTGTGATATTTGAAATATAAAATAGCGCCAACGCCGAGCATACTTAAGCTAGGGAGTAAAAAGCTGGCAACAATATGATCACGAAATATCCACTCCGACAAGGCGGCAAATATAAGTTGCACAATACCAACCCAGATAATGGGTAAAGCGAGAAGTCTAAGTGTGATATTCAAATGAACCATTAACGAATTACTCGAATTTCATCTAGATGGCGCTAGGAGTTGATGGACGGATGAAGAGGGGACAAGCAAGTGTCATTTACGTCCCCATTCAATGAATGAGCGGGATTATAACGATTTCAGGTGCAGGGGCATACCCATACACGTATCACTTCCACCAACTCTCGCTGACTTTCTCATTACTGCGGCGTACAATCCCGTCATCCCGATTTTTTTATAGGAGTGGATTGTGTCCGAGTTATCTCTGATTCAAGTTAACGCTGCATTGGCAAGTTATACCGACCCATATCTTGAAACTGATCTCGTCACAGCCAATTGCGTGCGTAATATTCGCATCGACGGTCGTCGCGTCAGTGTTGACATCCGCCTTGATTATCCTTCCGATTTTTTGAAGGGCGGCGTTGCACAAATGCTGCAAGTTGCGCTAGAAAACCTCGACGCTTGTGATAGCGCGAATGTAGATATCACTTGGTCTGTTGCCGATAGCAAAAGTCAAAACAGTGTTGCAGCGGTAGAGCAAGTAAAGAATATTGTTGCCGTTGCTTCCGGCAAAGGTGGTGTAGGCAAATCAACAACAGCGGTTAATCTTGCTATTGCTTTAGTGAAAGACGGTGCCAAGGTGGGGTTGCTCGATGCCGACATCTATGGCCCCAGCCAAGGCATTATGCTTGGTGTTAAAGAAGGCACGCGTCCTGAAATCCTTAATGGAAAATGGTTTGAACCGATTGTAGCGCACGGTCTTAAAACCATGTCGATGGCGTACTTAGTGACCGACAGCACCCCCATGGTATGGCGTGGGCCTATGGTGTCGGGTGCCTTGATGCAGATTCTTACCCAGACCCAATGGGGTGAGCTGGATTATCTCATCATTGATATGCCGCCGGGTACCGGTGATATTCAGTTAACTCTGAGCCAGAAATTCCCAGTATCTGGCTCTGTGGTTGTGACCACGCCCCAGGAAATTGCCCTCGCTGATGCGAAAAAAGGCATAGAAATGTTCAATAAAGTGAACATTCCAGTACTGGGTATTGTTGAAAATATGAGCATGCATATCTGCTCGAATTGCGGCCATGCAGAACATATTTTCGGAGAAGATGGTGCCGATCGACTGGCTGATCAATACAACACCACAGTGTTAGGTTCATTGCCATTGTCTAAATACATTCGCGAACAGAGTGATATCGGCACGCCAGCGGTTGCTGCTGACGATTCATCGGAAGTTGCCATGATGTATCGGCATGCTGCCCGTCGTATGGCCGTTGAGTTAGCTAAGCGAGCGGCTGCTGGCGTTATGATTCCTGGGATTGATGTTAGCGAAGATTGATATCTTTGCGGCTGACGCGGTTT
>AZIK01011129.1_pt1 | contig 19905 bp, 34 predicted proteins | sample 359131 | NCBI WGS metagenome assembly AZIK01 (sample SAMN02429715, study PRJNA222663) | marine sediment metagenome | biome: Sediment sample; isolation source: enrichment culture of sample MGS-ANC(AMM) from oil contaminated site at the... | place: Italy: Ancona | collected 2012-02-14 | depth 6 m m | reverse complement strand
TAATGATAATTTTTGAACCAGGTTTAATTTGATGTTCAGGTGCGGTGAAAAGGACGATTCTTTGTGTAACATCGTTAAATATACCATTTTCGCTTGATGGGTTTAATGTTTTATAAGACAACCTTCCGCTTAATCCTTCAAATATGGCATATTCTTCTTCTTTGGTTTCAAGTGTGACTGGGTCAATTATTTCTCTATAGCCTAAAACATCAAATGTGCCGAAGTATAAGTTTTCAATCGCTGCCCTTACCATCGGATTCTCCGATAAGTCATTAACGCACCGTTATGCCCAGAAGATAACCAAGCAATCATATTGTTAATTAATTGATCTGGTGTAGTTTTATTGTCAAATGTAACGCTTGTGTCACCCTCTTGTACGGTTTTAACTAGTTGCTCTGCATTGGTAGGAGCATACTCACCTATACTTCGTTTAATAGCTAAAACATCACCGCAAACCATATCAACCAGGACTTCTTTCATGTCGTCTTCTGGCAAAACAACAATATTCAACTTTCGCTTGACTGTGCTTGTTACTTTATTTATTTGATAGGTTATCAATTTATCATCGGATCCTGTAGGTGTATAACCTAGCATTTCAAGCCTTAACCTTACATCTTCAAGCATTATCATCACATCCTTTATTCTGTGGTTTTTTCAATCTTCTTCAAAATACCGTCTTGACTTGTGGTTTTTCCAATATCGATTCCATGTTCTTCAGCGTAAGCTTTCAGTTCATCAACTGTCATTTCTTCCAATGGTTTTTCTTCAACTGATCCTTTAGGATTCTGATCAGCTTCTTCAACCTTATAACCTTTTACTTTAAACCAGGCAATCAATTTTTCATTTTCCGTTTCACCAACACCGTTCACAAAAGTGACCGATGCTGAAACACCACTATATTGTTTATTTGGACAAAGAATCTTTGCCATTGATTTTCACCATCCTTTCAAAATAGGAAAAAAGAAAGGCCAGTGTGAACTGGCCTTACTGAACTTTAATCTTTCTCATGACACCAGCTGCTTTTGTTGCTTTAAGAACAACAGCTGCAACCATTTCCACTTCACCCTTCTTAACTGCACCTGCAGTCTTGAAGTCAGGAAGCCAACTTTGAACAGGCGCAACACCAGCCATTGAAACAGCATGGAATGCATCTAATCCAAGTCTTGCAGCATAAAGTGAAGTTTCACCACTCACACCATCAATTCCAACAACAGAAGTGTTCGATCCGGCTTTTGCACCAAGGTCAACTAATGGAATATTTCCATAGGATTCGATTTGCTGACCAAAGTCATTCTTTGTGACCATGTACATTCCAGCACGTCTTGCGACTGCTCTAATCTTAGCAATCAGTTTTGTATTACCCATGATTGCAGAAGGTGTTCCGTCCAATCCCATAAGGAATTCATCAAGGATGTCAAGGAATGTCTGCCAGTTGCTGGTCACTGCTGCAGAAGTAGACAGGTCAATTGCTGCATCAGGTGTGTATTCAGTAGAAGATCCAGTCAATGCTTTTTCGAGTCCATCGAAAGATTTCGCATCAACTGCAGAATCACCATTGATTACTGTGTCATTAAACAGTGCAGAAGCTGCTTTGATTTTCTGCTTGATTTGAAGGTCCACTTCATCAACAATACCACCCATGTTTGCAATGATTCTGTCAATATCAAATGCTCCACCAAATACTTTAAGGTCTGCAGTATATCTTTGTCTTTCAACATCAGCAGGTGTGTATTCATTGTTTACTTCCCTGAATGCTGCAGTTGGTTGTGTGATTAATCTTGTGTAACCGTAAGTAAGGGTTGCGCCACCACCAGTTGGTGAAACAACATCATCAAACGTCAAGTTGTTGAACAGGAAGTTTGATTTTGCGAATTCATCAATAATCCCCATCTGAAGATCATCTTGTACATTAAGTTTTGCTTGTGCCAGTGTAATTGCCATTATAAATTACCACCTTTCATTATTCATTATTTGTAGTGTAATGTGCCTTTAAGGCATCAGATAACGTTGTTGCAGTTCCTTGTCCTGGTGTACCATCTTTCTTTTCACCAGGCTTTATTCCCTTGAAGATGTTCTGATTCTTGGTATCTGTTGCTTCAAACAAGAACTTTGAATCTTCACCTTCCTGAAGTTTTTTCAATTGTTTTTCTACAAAAGCCTTATAACCTTCATCATCCAAAGAATCATCTGCTTCATCAAATAAAGCTTTTACTGCTTTTGTGTTTTTTGCCTTTGCTGCACTTAGTAATGATTCATCAATAGAATCACGTCTTACTTTCTTCAATTCAGCTTCATATTTTTCCTGTGCTGTTTTGTTTTCACCTTGAAGCTTTTCAATTTGTGCTTTTAAACCTTCAGCATCTACAGCTTTGAGATCTTCAAGTTGTTTGTCCCTGGTCTTGATGTCAGTTTCCAATTGTTTCTTGGTGTCATTCACTTCATCAAATCGTGCTTTTGGTATAAACCCCTTCAGTTCTTCAGCAGATGCCTGTGCAGCTTTTTCAGCCTGTTCTTCAGTAAATCCAAGTTTCAAAAAATCTTCTTTTTTCATCGTTAATCCATCCTTTCAAATACATTGTTTTTCGTGGTTCAGTCCACGTCATTTGTCTTGTTCTTTAGCGTCACCAATACCAAAATGACGATATAAAAAAAGCACATTAACGTATGTGCAAAACGAGATATTTGATCACCACCCCTTATTTAACGTATGTGTCAAACCACTCATTATATTTTATATTACTTGGAACATAATATATTTTACCATCATCACCCCTTGCAGCACGTTCACCCAAGCTAAATTCATCATCAAAATAAGGCACCGTGACTGTTCTACACCAACCATGAAAAGGTGGAGCAGTAACACCAACCTGATAATCCACCATGTCAAAGACTTCACCGTCTAATCCTCTACAAATATTAGATGTATCTTTATCAAGGGTTGCTACAATTTCAAATTGTTCAACATTTAGGTCCTTATAGCATGTTTCTTGTGAAGCGGAAGCAAAAGCAGCGGATTCAGTCATCACAAGTCTACCTGCTTTGTATAAAGCTGCCCTTGGTTTAGTATCATAAGTACCAACCAATTTGGCGATTTCTTTTATTACTTTATCAGGTGATTTTCCTGTAATAACTGACTGCGTTAAGTGTGTTTGCAGATTAGCAATCAATTCCTGTTTATTGGTCCAAATTCGACTGCTGAAGGTCTTTCCATCCATAGTCCATGGTTTACTTAGGATTTTATCCAGTTGATCAGTATTGATGGCTTGAATGTTCCACCCTACGTTGAACCCCTTTTGGATTTCAAAGGCTGTATGATAATAACCATAAGTGTATGTATCCTTTAAAAGTTCATCCACTTGATCCAATTGATTACCATAAAGCACTTCAACCTGTTGTTGTAGTTGCACCTTTAAGTATTCTAGCCGGGATATATGAACTCTTGCTGAAGCGTTTTCAAGTTCCTTCATCCAACGCTGATCTAAAGCATTTTCTTTGCCATATTTAATATAATCCTGAACATCCCACTTAAATTCTTGCAATTCTCTTGTCTTTAGAAGTCTCTTGGCTTCTGTCATGGTAATCTTATTGTTAATTGCAAATCTTTGATACCAAGATGAAAGATGCTTCTCTATTTCCCTGGACAATCTTCTGTATTGCTCATCAAGGTCTCTTAGATATTGTTCACCTTTATTATTTTGAGCTTCTTCAATAAGTTGCATGCGTCTTTGCCAATAAGAATCATTCTTCATCACCTTCACCTTCTTCTGTGCTTAATGGATTGACAGGATTAAAAGCATTCGCATAATCATCAATAGCTTCTTTCTCTTGGTCTTTCAATCTCTTTAGCTCTTTACCTACATCATTAATAAAAGGAACCTGTCCAAGAAGTGTTTCATTACTTACTTCAACCCCTAATCCTTGAAGGGATGTTAAAATCTCTGTTTCATTCATCATCATATCCCTGTTAAAGATAATATTGACTTCTTCTTCTGAAAAATCGCCCTGACCAGTATTGGCAAGATGTGCGTTTACAAACCACATAAGTTCTTCAAAAGATGCCTGGTATTCAGTTTCCATTTCATTGGCATCTAAATCAATGTCATTGTACATGCTTTGAATATTCATCTGATTTGGTGTTCCTGACATCCGTTCATCTTTTGCATCATATCCCCTTGCATTTTCAATCAGCGCTTTTTTAAACAGCTCTAAGATGACTTTATAATTTTCAGAATTAACTTCAACCGTTAATGTCTTAACGCCCCCTTTAGCACCATCAATACTTTTCACTTTAACTGCACCATAGGTTGCTAGGTTATGTCTAAATTCTCCTAAGTTAGTACCATCGTAATTTTCAATAACTAGAATCGTATTTCTTGAATCTTCCTGCATGTTGTTTTCAAAATCAGAAAGCATAATGTTAATACCATCCTGCAATGACTTCACCCTGGTGATCAGTGGTATTTCCTTCGCATTATACTTAAAAGCAATCAAAGGAAGCCTTTCCCAATTGTAGCCTTCCATGAATCCATCATCATCTTCAGCAATCATATAAGTGCTTGAAATGTTTTCAAAATCAGGGATCAGCTTTCCATTCTGTAAGACAAATCTTTCAATACCATTGATACTGTAAACTTCAACCTTTTCAATGTTTTTTTCCTTTGTACCTTCATAGGTTTCAATCTCATACAGCCTTACTGCAAAATCAAGTTCTGTATGTTCAGCATCCTTCCAAAATGGAAGCACTTCATATGGTTCAAACTTCTTGAACTTCAATTCCCTTTGTTCATTGTAATAAGGATGTAGCCATGCAATACCACCATTCAAAGAATCTTCACCCAAGTTTTTCAGTGTTCTGTGGAACTTCCTGTTGAATATTTTCTTCAAAGCCGTTTCATATTTATCATTTTCAGTATCAAACGTAAGAGGTTTACTTAGCAGGTAGTTCTTTTTTTGGTCCACCATCTTTGCATATTGATTGTCGATGTTCTTGTTGTTTGGAAGGTTTTTAACTTCATACGGTAGTCCATCTTGGCCAATGGCTGTTCTTTTTCGATTCAGGATGTCATGTTCATAGTTGTAATACTTTTCACCGATGATCATATTTTTTCTTTTGGTAGATTTTTTCCATTTATTAATTTCTGCCTCAAGAAACTCCTTATCTGTCATCTGTGCACTGGATCCATTTATGATTATGTTTTTTATATTTTCCATGATACTAAAATCAAACAATGTTGTTCACCACCTTAATCAAAACTAAATGTTTCACCCATGCTAAATGGTTCCATTCCATAGCGCATGGCATCCATTAAGTGGTTGAAATCATCTATGGGTTTGTTAATCTTATTGCCGAACTTGTCTTTATCCCAAGTGTAATTGCTAATCTCAGTTAGAAAATTTACACATCTTGGATGAATAAATATCTTGAAGTCCTGTAAAAAATCGATGCCATTATTCACGCTATCCTTGCCTTTTCTTGCGCCTTTAATGTTAATCATTCCTAACTCACGCAATCGGTCAATTGACTTTGGTTCTGATGAGTCACCTCTTATTTTCTCTTTTCTATATCCCATATCAGACACCTCTTTATAAATTGCTTCATTCGACATACCCTTTTTATACATTTCGTCAAACACATAGAGTATTTTGTTTTCAATATCTACCATCCCACACCAAAGCGCCGATGGATCATTTGTATATCCAAAATCTAAACCAAATGCCGATTTTAACCTATCACTTAAAACTATATTGTCCGGCTTAACCTCAGACCTCTCATAAGAGTCTTTAGTCATTAAAACAAATTCTTTTTCTTCCCAGTTTTCAAATACAAGTCCATCAACGATTCCCCATTCGCCAAGACCTGCAACTTTGTATCTTCTAGGATTATTTTTCTTCATTGTTTCAAAAACTTTTTTATCAGCATCATCAAGAAACTCATTGCACATGTAATTTGTCGTCAGTGCTAGAATATCTTCATCCGATTCAGCATCAAAGAATTTTTTCTTGATCCAATGATGTTCGTTCCATGGGTTAAATGTCAATGTAATCTGTTTAAATAATCCCTTTGCAACTTGACCACGAATGGATTCATCTAAAATGTTAAAACCATCTTCATCCATGATTTCATATGCTTCTTCAATCCACATCCAACACAATGATCCAACATCAACTGTAATTGACGTAACTTTTAAGGGATCATCTAATCCTCTAAAGTATATTTTCTGACCCGTTGGTTTATACTCCATTTGTAGCGGACTTTCTGTTATTTTCCACAAGTGATCCACACTTAATCTATGTATAGCCCATTTCAACTCAGTAAAACACGAATCTTTTAGTGTTCTATATGTTTTTCTAATGACCAGTAAATTAGAATCCCCATACTTCATGAGATTATATATATACCAAAGCGCTGTTGTCTTTGATTTTTTAGATGCTCGAGAGCCTTTTACTATTCTGTATCTGCCCTTAAACTTCCAAAAGGTTGCGTATCCTTTACCCACTACTTCAGGCAATTTAATTCTTTTTTGGTTTAAACGTGCATATTGACCTTTTGATTTAGTCCTCAAGTTCATCCTCTCCTTCAAACTGGATGAACACTTGACCATTTATATCAACTTTCTCTGTGAAGGCACCATATCTTTTGCCTAATAACTCTGCAGCTCTTAAACGCTCTTTTTCCTCTGGCTTCTTCTTGACGTTCCTTGCTTCTGACACATAATCACCGATGTTTTCAACAACCACCACTTCGCTTTCAGATTCACCACGAAGAACTGAGGTTAAGTACTCTAGGACTTCTTGAATGTCAGCAACTCTTTCGGATTCAAGTTGCTTTAAGCGATCGTTTATATATGCCTTGACTTCTGGGTTATTCATCAGCCTGGAAGCAGCGGCTGCAGCAGTATTTTTGTTCTTTATATTTGGATATGCTGCCATATATGCTCGCGTCTGATCTAAATCAATCAAATACTCATCGCTATATGCTTTTTGCTTTTCAGTCATCAAAATCACCACCTTCATCAATTTTTCGCATAAAAATAGGACCCGGCTACGGATCCCATAAGGAGAAAAGACAAATCCAACTTTTTTTATTTTTCCACAATATCATCTTACCACAAAAAAAGTCTCATTTCGTCTCATCTTTCATTTTCTGCTCAATTTATCAAGAATTTGATCATTAATTCTTTTGCAATGGCTTTCACAATATTTAATTTGCTTGGCCACCTGCCACCATCGCATCTTCTTGAAGTATCTAAGCTCAATCAGCTCTTGTTCTTGAATCTCTAACCTGTCCAAGTACTTATCCACCCGGTTCTTATCTGCATACAAGACTTCTAACCGTTGCTCAGCATATTTTGCCTGGGCTTCGTACTTGTCAATGATGTTGCTTACCGCCTGAGCCGTTGGATCCGTAATGGCATTTGTTCTTTGACTTTCGTCGCCGTTATACGTCAGCGCCTTCGACGTGTCTCTCTCTGATTTGACTAAATTGCCGAGCTTCTGTATCTCTTCCTGCAGGTTGTATATGGTCCGGCAGATGTATGTGTAACCGAACAGCAATTTCTTTAATTCTGCTATTGCTGCTTTTCTCTCGCTCTCAATGTTGCTTATCGCCGAATATGCCGTCGGATCCTTACAACCTGATCCGTTAAACATAGGGTTCTTTCCCATGCGTTATCCTCCCTTGTTGTAGTTTAAGTATTTTCTCTTTAGTTAGCGTTTAAAATCTCTAGTATCTTGTCGTACGATTCTTCTGTTACGCAAAACCATTCTCCTAAAACACTTGCTTCAAAACGTTCTTTTCCACTATTGTCTTTATATGCAATGACTGCAGCTACATCTTTAACCCTAGCCGTCAATAATCCATCATTTTCTAAATCAATTTCAATCATCTTCTCTACACTCCTTTACCATTTTTTTATGAATACAATTTGTGAATTTTGGGGTCTTTCTTGATGTGATATTCACACTCGATTCCCCTGCTTCCATATCCCATATATTTGGGCTTTTCTTTTATCCTATGGCACTCATAAACTTTTTTACTCGTTTTAACTTCTTCTCCTATGCAATAGGAATGCTCGCATGTTTTGCAGTTATTCATCTTCGTCATCCTCCAATCTAATTAGCACTCTACCGTTCTTGCATCGTTTTTTCTGCGACGGCGACATGTAGAAATACAGTGTTTTCACCTTCACATTTTGCTCTTTTGATATCTCCGGTATCGTCCCGACTGACAACAGTGTATCTCCTTTGTACAAGGCATATTCTCTCATTTTTGGCACTTTCTTCACGCTCCTTATTTTTTACTATCCGGGTCATCTATTCCGATAAATTCAACATCATCGTAATTAACGACTTCTTTAAATGTGCTTCCGTCTTCTTCGCATCCGTGAATCATAAACTTTTTATCTTGAAATGTGGTTAAAGAATGCAATTCAAGAATATATCTCTCGCCATTAAAATTCACTACGCAACATAACATATTCATTCCTATTCACTCTCCTTAATAATCGAAAATACTTAATTGTTGTTTATATGAATTTAATCTTTTTGCTGATAAATCGTAATATGCTTTATCTATTTCAAATCCTACATATTCAAAATTTAACTTATGGCACGCAATGAGACTTGATGCACTTCCAACATGCGTATCTAAAATTATATCTCCTTTTTTTGCATATGTTTGTAATAGCCAAACATAAAGGTCTATAGGTTTTTGAGTAGGATGAATCCTTTGTTCGTTTGTTTTTTTATTTCCTCTTTGCTGTCTTCCGTCTGTTATCGATTTCCCTTGCATCATTCCATTCCACATATAAGAAAACATCCTTACACTATCATGCAAACTGCAGTATGCTATTTCGCAATCTGAAAACGACGTTGTTCCATTTACTTTGTCCCATACTATTCTTCCACTTCCAAGATTTTTTATGTCATAGTAATTTATTCCCCATATGACTTGGTTTTTTGAAACTCTCTTTAGTTCTTCGAAGTAATCTTCTCCTGGGACTTTCCATTTTTCCCCTTTTTTATAAATCACTCGCTGCACTCCCGTTGAAGAGATTTTATTGCCATAAAATTTACGTTTTTCCGGTCCGCTAAAGTATGGCGGATCCACAATAGCTAGGTTAAAGTATTTATCAGGAAACTGCTTCATTCCTTCTATGCAGTCATTATTATAATATTCTTGCATTTGTTCCTCCGATTCTTAATATACAAAACCTTAACAATCCTTAACGCTTAGATATTACCGAGTAGCTGCTCCCGATGCGGTTGGTTGGCAGCCACCCGGCTGTGACAATATCCTTGGTTAACTAGTTACTTGACTTTTGATCTATATTAAACCGTTAATGGCGGTCTAATGCTTAATTAACTCAATGCCTTTGCCAAGATGCTTAACTTTAGTAATACCGTTTTCTCTGGCATATTTGGCAATGATCTTTCCTGTTGCATTTGTACTTACGTTAAATCTAATTGCAATATCATCAACCCTAAAAATTCCTTTGTTGATCTTCTTCTTGACCGCATTATGTATCTTGAACCTTACTTTATCATCAACACGTTTCTTGCCTGAATTCGGAACCCATGCGACTCTTGATCCATCAATTCCCATTTCTCTTTCAATTGCGTCTTCGCGTTTATTTACTCTTTCAAAAAATTGTTCTACCGTTTCAACTCTTTGTGGCATTTCTATTCCTCCCAACCTTGGCTCATTAGCTGAAATCCTTGGTTTTGTATTTGCTTAATCTCTCCTGCAAAGCTAGCTTCAATGGCCAGCATATCTGTTTGGTTTTTAACTGCTTCATTGTGTATTTTCATAACTGTGTTTCTCGTAAAGTTTGGGTCAGCATTGCAATAATTTGCATAGCCAATTGCTTTCATGATTCGATACGTCAGTTCATCTGATAATTTTAAATGTTCCATCGCTTCAACAGCTTTATAACGTCCATACTTCTGAATCGTCTTGTTTATCAACAAAAGGCTTTCTTCTGTCGACAACTTGTTAAGACCAAACTGTGAATATTCTTTTCGAATCATGGCTATTGTTGGGGGAAAATCGCTTGTCTGAAATATTTTTTTTAATATAACCATTGTCTTATCGTATTCAAGATCTTTTAGATTCTCATACCAAATATCCAACTTTGCTCTATCATTCTTGAAAGTATCATACACAGCAACTATGTTGGCAATTACTGTTCCAAATTCTATCTCTGTCATGTCGTCGATGCCTCCTTGTACCAATCACTAATTGCTTTATATCTTGGATCGTTCAATTTACTTTCATTGGCTCCAGTAGCCTTATTGTCATAATTGCCCTCAAGAACCTTTATGGCGTTGTTATAATTAATCAACCAATCAAAGTTGCAGCTCCAATCGCCATTACGGCCAGATAGAAAATCCGACGCCTGAGCTTTCTCAAAGATCACTCGAACAGCCTCAATATCCTCACCAAGGTTTTTAAACAACACACGTACTTTCTTTTTTCGCTTGTCAGTCATGCTCCTGCATTTAGGCATAGCTATGCATATGGCATTATAATCCTCTTGGATTTTTTGATAATTAACAGGACTGGAACTTGCATTTTGATTATCAGGCAAATTATTGCTTGAATTTTCGTCCGTCGAACACTCTGTGTTTGACATATTATTATCTTTATTCTCTTTTACTTTTATATTACTTTTACTTTTACTTTTACTTTGTGTACTTTGGATATCCGAAACTATAGTTGCATCTTTGTTTTTTACATCTGTATCCATAGTTACATCAAAGTTATTGATATCCGAAACTCTTATGTAAGTTACATTACTTCTGTCAGTTACATCAGATTCAATAAGCATATAATCTTTTATAATTTCAACATTTGTGCGCTTATAAACGGATGCCAAATAATGACTTTGAATCCTTTTTGAGGTAAGAATATTGTATTTTTCATACATCGTTTTGCTAAATATTCCCCAATTAATACAGTCACTAACTATAGATGTAACTTTGTTTCTGTCAACAGAAACTCTATTGCTGAATAGTATTTGCTCTTTATCGCCCCATTCATAAAAATATCCTTCTGAATAAATTTTCTGAAATAGTTTGATCAAAATTGCAAAACCTTCAAGGCCATGGGTGGCTTCTATTATTTCAACTTCATCATTCATAGTCACATCTAATGCAAAATAATCTAGTCCTTGTTTAGCGGGTCTCGCCATTCTATTTCACCCCTTTAATCATTTAGATAAACCAATAAACTTTTCGAAAACTTCAGGATCAATAACTATAAAAGCTTTTCTTTTCATTACTTTTCTTAGTGATGTAGGCAATCCCTTTTTTATCCAATATCTTACTGCCACTGTTGTTATGTTGTATTTATCAGCAATTTCCGCGACTGATAATAATTCGTTTTCCTTATATGAATCCATTGAACTATGCCCCTTCCTCTGTATCTGGTTCCATGTTTAATATTTTCTCTCGCAGGTAGTAATAAAATGTTGAATAGATAAACTGTCCTGCTAACTCCTCGCTTGTAAAATCTATGCTAATGCCGTATCTCGCCATGAACGCATATAACGTACCTAAAAAAGATACTGGCTTGTAATCGCTTCTATACATATGCATGTTAATGTTGGCCCATGATCCATTCTCTATAAGCAAAAACATCTTTGCATCTTTCTTCCGGATCAGTTCATTTTCAAATTGTTCACGTTTTTTACCAATATTAGTTGCAAGTTCCGTCAGACTACCTTTTCTCTCAACAACAATCTCTTTATCGAACCAAATGTCACGTTTGATTCCAAGTTCCGGATTAGCCGGTATAAAAAAACTATAATCTCCAAAATCCAATTTTTTCTTTTTGATCTTTACCTTCTTACGTTCAAGAAATTGAAGAATATGAGCGTTTTCTTGCTCCCTAGTATCTATCAATATAACAATGCTCTTAAGTATTTGTTTTTGCTCTTTTTCCGTGTAATATAGTCTCAAAATGTCACTCCTTTTATATGGGGCGGAAATCCGCCCCTAGTCATTACATTAATATTTTGATTTGGTCAAATTTGTCATATTCTTCCAAACTCTCACGAAGATAGCACTTAATATTATTCATTGCTTCGATTCTCCAGTATCCACCATCAGCTTGAAACAACGCACAGCAGATTATTCCTCGTTCTTCTTTGACTCTAAGTGCAAATTCAGATATCGGCTGCTCAATTTCAACGAAGGTTCGAATCGGACTTAACTGAACTCTTGGCGGAAGAAGTTCCTTTCCTTTAAGCTGAACCCCTTTACGGGCAGTTACTTTTTGAGTATATCCATCATCTTCAGTCGTAACGCCTTCATCAACACTAATCGTTCCGATCAATTGAACTAACTTTTTAAGATCATCTGTATTGACAAAGTTGCTTAAAAGATGAATCATGAAAGTTTCTGAATCATACCAGTTGTTCATTTTGAATTCAGATAAGATTGCATTCGATACAATAACATTCGTCCTAACAAGATCTGCATTGAGTTCAGTAAATACATTGACTTGCGAAGGGCTTGCAATATGAATTGTAAGATTTGAACCATGCTCTTGCGAATCAATTTGTTCCATGATATAGTCAACAATTCCCTGTAATGTAGTAAGGTTAAAACCTTTGCTTATCGTGTCTTGGCGAACCATCTCATAGCTTCCATCATAACCAATATACTCACGACCATAGTTGTCATTTGTATTTTGAAATGTTGCTTGCTTACTCATTAAATATTCAATTGCTTCTCTAATCATCTTTCTTCCTCCTATTTGCTTTGTGCATTTTTAAAATTAACTGGCTTAACGTTTCTATTTGATTCGTTTTCTTCTTCTACTTCTTCTACAGTTCTTTGACCTTGCATTGCATATCGGCTAAACTCTTGTGCAACCAATTCACCATTAACGGTTCCAAGGGCTGCCATCGTGCCAATAGATTTGTATGGCGCTAGTGAGCTTTTACAAGACGCATCAATCTTGGCCATGTTTCTATCTTCATCTGGTTTCAATGAAACCTTAACGGTTATTATCCTTTTTGCTAATGGATCAGTGTTTGGATCATTAATATTTTCCAACACCTTTTTCATTTCCTCGTCAAATTGCTCCGCTAATGCTCCACCTGCCAGCGTTTCAAATTTCAATGTTTCTTCCATGTAATCTTCCTCCTTCTTTAAAATGGAAATCGTTCTAACTTAATGTTTTGTACCGGCTCCGCAACAATCGTTTCGATTCCAGTTTGATCTTCAATCACTTTTTTAAACTCTTTAGCATCTGAGTTTGAATCTGATAAATGTATTAATACTATCTTTTTAACATACTGAATATCATTGGCCATTAAAAATTCCTGCAGCGTTTCCAAGCTCATATGCGACTGCTGTATTCGTTGTCTTAATGACGGATGAAGTTTTCCATTTTCAACATTCATATCCAACATAGAAGTGCTATGATTCGCTTCGATAACAAGGTAATTCAGCTTCTTAAACTTGTATTTGATGTAATATGTATCTGTGGCAAATAAAAGCCGTTCTCCACTCGATTTTTGCTCTATCATGAAGCCCAAAGGCTCTTCTGCATCATGAATTGTGTCGAATGGCATAACTCGGAATTCTCCAATATCAAAAGGTCGCTTTGCCTGGATAATATTCAAGTTGTGATGTTTTAAATCACCGGCAGTACCGGCTGATGTATAAACCGGTACGCTTCGGATTAATAATTGGCCCATAGATAAACTGTGATCTTTATGACCGTGGGTTAAAACGCATCCTTTTAATGCCTGTAGGCTATAATCAAAGGCTTCAACAATTTGATTGATTTTAACTCCACATTCAATCAGAATCTGATCTCTTTCTCCTGAAAGGATATAACAATTCCCTTTTGATGATGATCCAATAACCTTAAGATTCATGTTCATCACCTCTCAACCAACCTATGCAACCGTCTCTATCGTTAAAATCTTCCGTCCATGCATCGCCTGTGGAATTATCTATGCCAGTAAAACAACCGTCTTGTGTTACTAGAAACTTGCCTATTGGCTTTCTTAGCGCGATAACTCTCTCGGCTTCAAGTTGATTTATTTTAGTAATTTCCTCAATCATAATCTCCTCCTAAAAGTCAGGACCATCAGCCTTTGGTTCTTCTTTATTATCTTTTGGCTCATCCGCTTCTTCCTTTGGATCCACATCAATGATTTCCTTGTCATCATCAAAATCAAGGTCTTCCTGGTTAGCTTCGTTTTCCTTATCTTCTTCCCTCTGTTTTGCAATAGAAGGTTTTTTAGCAGCACCTTCTTCAAATTCATTTTCAGTAGTACGGTTAAAACTATCGATTAAGAGATCGCTATCATCGCTCGTATTCGCAAAAGTCTTGCAAGCACGATTGATAACTGTTTTTAGGACCATTTGGTCGGTGAACTTACCATGAACACTGTCACCTTTAATTTCATTGGTACCATTTTCAAAAATGTTGTAGCTTTGCTTGGATTGGCGCCATGCTTGCTTAATCTGATTGATATTCATAATCTCGGTGAATACAGTACCGTCTGTTTTTTCAATAACTGTGTAAGCCCCTATAATCTTGCCCACATCAATGTTCATTAAGTTTTGAACATGCTTTGTTATGGTTTTAACTCCATTGTTGATTTCCATTTCGAAAACGTCATCCTGGTAGATAACTTGGGAGCGAATATCCTTAACATCATTCAATCGTTTTGTTACGGCCATAGTTCCAAAATAAGAACGCTGCAATTGCAATTGGCCACCATAGGCAATAAAATAACATTGGCTTTTTGCAGGGCTTAGCCCTTGTACAACCATGTCCAATAAGGTGTTTGCAATACTATCTTTGGTGCAAACCTCTAATGCTGGCTTATAATCTTTATCTACTTTGGCTGTAACCGTCTGCAATTTTAACCAGGCACTTTTCATGGCGTTCTCTGGGCTATAATTAGCAGGGAATTTTAGTTCCCCACTCTGCTTAAACTCTTGTATTTTATTTTGAACCACATCAACTACATCTTTTTTTACAATTGCAATTTCATTATTTTTTGACATATTATGCACCTAACCTTTCAGATTCTTTTTCAACTTCTACTCTCAATTTTTCATCCAGTGAAACAGATAACTTGATCATTTGACTGTTGCATTTAACTACATCATTTATGCTTTCTACATTATCTACAAATACCGGCGCAGATACTCCATATAGATTGGTCAATGCATTTATGATATCAATGCCAGAATTAGGACGTGCAGCATTATTCAAATTGCTGTACGGAACTCCTTTTACCATAGCTGTACATGTTTCTTCAAGAGTTCCATCACCTAAAATGTTGAACATTTTGAACTTAACAAAATCAAACTTTTCATTAATTCTTGACTCTAGCAGATTAACTTTTGAACGGATAAATTCTTCCGTCATAAATTCTTGACCTTCAAGCTCTGCAATCTGATTGGATAATTCACGTTCTTGACTTCTAAGATCTTCAATACGTTTATTGGTTCGTTCAATTTGATTACTCGATTCTAAAATTGTGTTGAGCTCTGACAACTTTTCAGATAAACGGAATCTTTCTTTTTGGAGATCTGATTTTTTATCCAACAACTTCGTTTTTTCATCTTGAACTCCATCTTCCGGAGAATCTAAGTCTTTTTCTAGCTGTGCAACTTTGGCAGCCATTTCAATATATTTAGGATGGTTATTCACATCAATAATGCTAGATTTTTCTTTTGTTTCTTTAATCTGCTGCTCAATCTTTGCCTTTTGTTCTCTAATTCCCTTGATTTTGATTTCAGATGTATCAATTCGCTCTTGGTAATCCTTAACCAAGTTCTCAGCAACATTAATATCATCTTTTAGCTGTTTGCCTTTGACATTAATTGCTGACAAACGCTTTTCTTTGTCTTTTTCAAAGTTGACTTTTAACTGATTGATCTTATCGTTCTTCATGTCTTCAGGAAGTGATTGATGACAAACAGGACACTCAAAATCTTCTTGAATCTCCATCTTTTCGTTACTTATTGTTTCCCATTTATTTCTAAGAAGAACAATTTCTTCGTTCATTTCATTTATACGCTGATTTGTTGTTTCAATTAGTTTCTTAAAATGCTTGATACGGTCATTTTCTTCAATCGTATCATCTGTAAGGTTATTAACCTTTTTCTGCAACAAACTCGCCTCACGTTTGACTTCTTCGACAATCTCATACTCTATATTGGACAAGGCTCTTTTCGCCAAAGCTAATTCTTTATTTTTTTGATCAAAGACCGTTTGAATATTGCTGAACTCAAAAATACTCTTATCAACATCATTTATTGCAGCATCATACTCTTTAAGTGTTTCAACAATCTCTTTCTTCTTTGCATCCAGCACCTCTATGTTGAGATTCTCGTTGATTTCAGGGAGGCTTTGGGTTAATTCATCGATACGTATTGGTATTTGCTTTAATTCATCGTTTAAGAGCTTCTTTTTTGCCTTGACCTTTTTTCTGAACTCATCAACAGATGTATTAAAAATATGTTCTTTGAGCTTTAATAGTTTTTTATTGCTCTCGATTACTGTTTCATCATCAATATCACCGCAAATATCTAAAAGAATTTGACGTCTTTGAGTCCAATGTAACTGCTCATTAAAATACATATTGTTGGTTATCAACTTGAACAAGTCTTCATCAATTATGTTGCTGATGTATTCGTCATAGTCTTTCTTTTTAACCGGTACTTCATCAATAAAATAATCCGTCGTATGACCATTAAGAATTCGTTCAGAATGTCCACGTTTCTTCGTCCATTTTTCCTTATAAAGCTTTTTCAATTTATGCATTTCGCCAAAAATATCTAAGTTTGCCTCTACAGAATGATCCAACCCATGAATATAGTTTCCTTCTAAGTCACGAGTTTTTATATTCAACTCATTGTCCTTTGTCCCTGGCGATTTGCCTTGACTGTCTTTATCAAAGAACAAATACCAAAAAGAATCGTACACAGTAGTCTTACCAAGTTCATTCCTTCCGAATATATTAGCGTCATTACCTTCAAAATCAATGCTTAAATCCTTAATACCTTTAAAATTTTTTAACATTAGAGAGTGTATCTTTATAGTTTTCAATATCTATTTCCTCCTGTTTTTTAGTTGTATTCATCAATCCACATTTTGGGCACTTGCTGACCGTATTTAAGCTCCAACAAGTGTACCCACATGGACATTCCATTACTCCGAGCGGTTCAATAAGCTGGTTACTCAAAGAATCAGCCCCTTTCGGCATACTTGATCATAATATCTCTAAGTAAAGCTTTTCTAAGAATATTTGAAACTGATAAGATGTTTTTTTCAAACAGTTCTTTTTCTGGATCAGTTAACGGAGTGTTCGACATTTCCACATGAACAGTTCCACCTTTTAATATATTTTCTGGATCAGCTGTTAGTTTAAGCAATTCAATTCTTTCCATTTTTTCTCCCTTCGGATTCAACTTGCAAAAGCTTTCCCAAAATGGTAAAATCAAATTGCGATGAGGTCTTACCGTTCTTTGGTAGGGCTTTCTTTTTATTCTGTTTCAAGAAGTATCTCAATTTCTGCAAGTGTCTGCTCCATCCCTTCGTGAATTTGATTAATTTCATGTAGCATAACGATTGAAGCTATAATGATGACGACCGTTACAACGATCATGGTTCTATTAATTGCGGTTATTACTCTTCCCATAATCTCCTCTTTTCTTCTCTTGTCAGCTCAATTACCTCATAAATCCCTTTCGTTATTTCGTGAATCTTGTATCCATTTGCGTTGAGCGTAGCATTTAGCTTATTGAAGTAATGCCGTTCTACATTTTGGACTTGTAGCTTTTCTTTTAACAGTTCCAAATCAAACTTAGGAACCTTAACAATTAAATCCATCGCAATTGTTTGATAATCAATTCTTCTTGGCATTATTTTTGCTCCTTCCATCTGCCGCACATACCGGGCAAATATAATCACCTGTGTTGTGGTTTTGTTTTAAAACACTTGTTATCCAGTTTTTCTTACAGATAGTGCATCGAGTTTTCATATCTCACCTCCAATTTCTTCGATTAATTGCATTAGATTGAAGTTCTCTCTCTTCCACCTTCCCAGCTATTGTTCGGATAATAATTCAACCATTCTCCATTGCAAAAGTGAACTTCTAAATAATGCCTAGCTTCAATTATTTTTACCGGTTTCCATCCAGCTTTTTGTTCTTTTTTAAGACTATTTTGATGTGCGATGCATGTTGAAATAAATTTTTTCTTCGCTGGCTCCGACAACTCATTGAAGCCTCGTATATTTTCGAAAATCATAAAGCACCTACCTTTTCATTGTTTCCTAAATTTGTCTAGTTAGAATTACACATCGAGCGTTTAAGCGCTGCAATCTTCGCCTCAAGCTTAGGATTCATTTCATTTTCTTCTTCAACATCTTGTTCAAAATATTCCAATAATGTTCTGCCGGTAACTCTCATTCCACCTGGTCCCTTGCTGTGCTTTACCTTCTTCATAAATGGATAGATGTTTTTGTCTAGGACTTCAAAAAGTTCAGATAAATCTTTTGCTGAATAAAGTCCGTTTGGATCAATTGATATCATACTGATTCTCCTTTCTTATATTTTGTTATTAAATTGTCCATCTTCTCACTTTTGTCGCTTTGTTTCCATTTTGTCTACAATCGATTCAAAAAAAATTCTTCTTGCTTCTGTATCATCTAAATGAATCAAATCACATAACTTATACATTTCTTCAGTATTAAAAGCTGATTGATTATTGATTTTCATTGACAATGCAGCTCTACTCAAGTCTAATTTATTTGCAAGAAAGCCAATTTTATAACCTGAATCTTTAATTTTTTCTTTCAGCTTTTGAGTATCTGTCACTTCCTCACCTCTTTCTGTTTCCTTTTAGTCTACAAACAAAGTATATATCCTCGTCCCCATTATGTCAACACATATTTTAAAAAACGTCAAAAATAATTGACAAAATGTCTACAAGAGTTTATCATAGTTAATGAAAGGCGGTGATTTTGATGACAATTTATGCTAGAATAAGAAAATTAAGAGAAGAACAAGGGATGACACAAGAAGATTTAGCAAAAAAAGTAGGTTACAAATCTAGATCAACTATTAATAAAATAGAATCTGGTTTAAGAGATATAAACCAATCTCAAATTATTTCATTTGCTAAAGCTCTTAATGTTACTCCTGCCTACCTTATGGGATGGGAAGACGAACCAAATGATGAAATCCAAACCATCGCCGCACATCACGATGAAGAAGAATGGACCGAAGAAGAATTGGAAGAAATAGAAGCTTTTAAAAAGTTTGTGAAAAGCAAGAGGAAAAAATAAATGTATAGAGGTGTTAGATTGAATGTCGTAAATGTAAGAATCAAAAACAAAAGGTTATCTTTAAATTTAACACTTGCAGATGTTGCAGATTATTTAGGTGTAAAGGAAGCCACTGCTCAAAGATATGAGAGTGGAGAAATAAAAAATATAAAACACGAAACGATTGTCAAGCTAGCTGAACTTTTCAAGTGTCGCCCAGCTTACTTAATGGGATGGGAAGATGAAACAGAGATAATATATGAATTCCATGAAAAAATAAAGCAATTAAGGTTAAAAAAAAATCTCACCAAAACAATCGCTTCAAGTTTTGAAACCGAAGACTGGACAAAAGAAGAACTTGTTGAAATCGAATCCTTTATAAAATTTATTAAAAGTAAAAGGAAGAAATAACTGTATATATTTAAGTATTTTTTGATAGGGGTGAAAAAATGACTTACGAAGAACTAATTATCGACAGTAATATTGATTACATATATGAGTTGAACATGAAAACTAAAGGCTTATATGCAGATGGAGTAATTGGTATAAGCAAGCACATAGATACAACTACAGAAAAAGCTTGTATTTTAGCTGAA
>AZIK01000598.1_pt1 | contig 20720 bp, 17 predicted proteins | sample 359131 | NCBI WGS metagenome assembly AZIK01 (sample SAMN02429715, study PRJNA222663) | marine sediment metagenome | biome: Sediment sample; isolation source: enrichment culture of sample MGS-ANC(AMM) from oil contaminated site at the... | place: Italy: Ancona | collected 2012-02-14 | depth 6 m m | reverse complement strand
GTTGTACTCACCGACAAAGGGAATTTTTCCATAGTCGGTGTCTTCGATACCAGTGTAATCCAACCCCTGCGCCTGCGCCCATCCCCCAAGATTGGCCACAAAATCCGCCGCGCTATACTGCACGGGCCGGAACCGGAAATCCCAATCGTCGGGGCGGTAGCTGCCATCGGACATATGCCGCCCGCCATTCCACGCAAACCAAGGCGCATCGGCGTCAATATGCGCACCAATCCGCGAGTTGAGGATCACGACTTTGCCAACAGAATGCAGCGTCTCGGGACTGATCGTGCCGTGCGGCGCGACGTACTGCGAGACGGGGCCAAAATCGCAAGTGTAGCCCGCGATCCCGCTCTCGCCATAAGGCGTCGCACGCGCCCCCTCGAACCATTGGCGACCAAGGCTGAACACGCCCTTGCGCGCATTTTCAGACCCGTCGTGGGTGAAATCGCAATTCTGGAACACAAAACCGTAGCGTGTGCGCAGATGGGTGGCGGGGGCGGTCACGAATGTCATCGCCGTGCGCGCGCCTTTGGAACGGATCTCGCAGGCGTCGAAATAGGCCGTCCCGCCGCCAAAGATGAAATCAATGTCGCCCTCGATATAGCAGCCGCGCAGATAGCTGCGGATCGTGCGCACCGGCACGTCCGTTTTCAGATACAGCGTGTCCTGATCGCCCAGCATCCGAACCTGTTCGAAACGCACGCGATCTGCGCCCGCCACGATCACAGCAACCGCCTGATGTTGGCCGCGCGCGAACTGTCCTGCGGCGTTGGTAGCGGGGGGCGTGGCGCTGTCGTTGGCGCTGAGGCGATCCTCGTTATAGGTGTTGGAGACCGTCAGATTATGGGCCGTAAAACCGTCATTATAGATCCGCATCACCGCTGAATTGATCGTCCCCAGCATCTCGCGGGCGGCAATCCGGTCGAATTCCGCGCGAATGCTGGCAGGGGCATGGGCAAAGCCCGCACCAAACCGCGCAACATATTCAGGCCCGCTCATCCCTGCATCGATACACGCGTGAATAACGACGTCCGCAGGGCGCGCACCAAGCCCGTGTAGCTCGATTGGCACGTCGAGTTTCGGGATATAGACCAGCTCCTCATAGCTGCCTGCGCTGATACCCACGCGCACTGGTGTGGTCCGACCCGTTGCCGTGACCAAAACCACAACGTGATTCACCGCGGCCTGAATGGTGGAAAATCCCCCCGCGCCCACCACGGTATCGAACGGTGCACCGGCCGCTGCTTCCAGATCGGGACGCCAGAGGTCTAGCCGTTCCGCACCCGGTTGTCCTACATATTTCAAAACTTCTGAAATCTCGAAGGCAGCAGCTTGCGCAGTCGTAAGTCTGGGGCGTGTCATGAAAATATATCCTGATATTGTGGAATGAGGCGCAACTCATCGGAGTGCTTTTCCGGAGCACGCAATCAATTTTGCGCGCAAAGCGTCATGTTATCATACGAATAAACTTAGAATCGTGATATCAAAGTGGCAACCCGATTTCCCACGCGCACAGAAGCTAATGTACGCGCCCGCTAGATACTCATCTTGACATGGCGCAACCTACCTGACAGATTTATACACATGTAGGACAACGCGATTTATCAGTCACGAACAGTCCACATTCAGGGAGAGGGAAGATTACCATGAGACGCGAGGCCATTTTCCGGCAAGTCATGACCATCGCGGTCACGTTGTTAGGCCTATTGATCCTGACCTTCGTCATCGGGCGCATGATGCCAGCCGATCCGGTGCGCGCATTGGTCGGTGAAGACGCCACCCGCGAAACCTACGAACAAGTCTACCGTCAACTTGGCCTCGATCAACCCGTGTGGAAACAGTTCTTTATCTACCTCGGCGATGTGCTGACCGGAAATTTCGGCACCTCGATCCGCACCGGCAAGCCGGTGATCGACGACATCATCCACGTGTTGCCCGCCACGATCGAATTGGCCACTTTCGCCATTCTCATCGGGGCTGGTCTCGGCGTGCCCCTCGGTGTGCTTGCCGCCGTGAAAAAGGACCGCTGGCAGGATCACCTGATCCGCGTCTTTTCCCTTATGGGCCACTCCATGCCGATCTTCTGGACCGGCATGATCGCGCTGTTGCTTTTCTATGCCAACCTTGGCTGGGTCGGTGGATCGGGGCGGATGAGCCAGTTCTACATCGGCCTCACGCCGGACCGCACCGGCTTTCTGCTGATCGACAGCGCGCTTGCCGGACAGTGGAATGTGTTCGCCTCGGCGGTCAATCACCTGATCCTGCCGGCCTCTCTGCTCGGCTATTCGTCGTCCGCGTACATCACCCGCATGACTCGCAGCTTCATGTTGGACCAGATCAACCAGGAGTATGTCACCACCGCACGCGTCAAAGGACTGTCGAATGGCCAAACCATCTGGCACCACGCATTCGGCAACATTCGTGTGCAGCTTGTGACCATCGTGGCGCTGGCCTATGGCTCGCTCTTGGAGGGCGCAGTGCTGATCGAAACCGTGTTCGCCTGGCCGGGGTTCGGTCAATACCTGACATCGAACCTGATCATCGGCGACATGAACGCCGTGATGACCTGCGTGCTCGTGGTCGGCGTGATCTTTATCTTGCTGAACCTGCTTTCCGACGTTTTGTACCGCACTTTTGACCCGAGGACACGATGACCGATATGCCGATTTCCGCGACCTCGAAGCCTGCCAAACTGACCCGCATGCTTGGACCTACTGTCAACATCGCCCGCTTTTTGTGGCGCAGCCCGACCTCTGCCTTTGGACTTATCGTGCTCGCCCTGCTGATCCTAATCGCGCTTTTTGCGCCACTCATCGCAACGCATGATCCTTATGTGCAAAACCTGCAAAACACGCTCAAGCCACCCTCGGGCGCGCATTTTTTCGGCACCGATGAGCTAGGCCGCGACATCTTCAGCCGGCTTGTCATGGGCTCGCGCATCACCCTGTCCATCATCACATTGGTGACAGTCATTGTGGGGCCCCTCGGGCTGATCGTCGGCACGGTCGCGGGCTATTTCGGCGGGCGTATCGACACGGTCATGATGAGGATCACAGATATTTTCCTCTCATTTCCGTCCCTTATCCTGTCCCTTGCCTTTGTCGCCGCCTTGGGGCCAAGCCTTGAGAACGCGATCATCGCCATCGCGCTCACCTCATGGCCGCCCATTGCGCGCCTTGCCCGAGCGGAGACCATGACCTTCCGGTCGGCCGATTACATCGCCGCCGCGCGGCTGCAAGGCGCCTCACCGTTTCGCATCATCTGGCGCTTGATCGTACCGATGTGCCTGCCCTCTGTGATGATCCGCCTCACCCTCAACATGGCGACCGTGATCCTCACCGCCGCCGGCCTCGGCTTTCTCGGCCTCGGCGCGCAACCGCCGCTGCCCGAATGGGGCGCGATGATTGCCACGGGCAGGCGCTACATGATCGATAGCTGGTGGCTCGTCACATTTCCGGGCCTTGCGATCCTGACTGTCAGCCTCGCTTTCAACCTGCTCGGTGATGGCCTGCGCGACGCGCTTGATCCCAAACAGATGAACCGGAGGTAAGACGATGGACACCCCAATTCTCGACGTCAAAAACCTCTGCGTGCGCTACGGAGGTTCCACGACCGACGCAGTGCGCAACGTCTCTTTCACGCTCAGACGCGAACGTTTGGGCATCGTGGGCGAAAGTGGATCAGGAAAATCCACTGTAGGCCGTGCCATCCTACGCCTGCTCCCTTCGGCCACGGTCACCGCCGATCGAATGGACTACGAAGGCCAGCCCCTGCTACAAAAGTCAGAAAAAGACATGTTGTCCCTGCGCGGTAAAGCCATGTCGATGATCCTGCAAGACCCCAAATTCTCGCTCAATCCGATCCAGAAAGTTGGCCGCCAAGTAGCCGAGACCTACCTGCGCCATATCGGTGGATCGAAATCCGGCGCACGGCAAAAAGCCCTCGAAATGCTCACCGCGGTCAAGATTAACGACCCCGAGCGTGTCTATGAAATGTATCCGCATGAGGTCTCTGGCGGGATGGGTCAGCGCATCATGATTGCCATGATGTTGCTTGCTGAACCCGATCTGGTCATCGCGGATGAACCCACTTCGGCGCTCGATGTGACCGTGCGCTTGCAGGTCCTCGACATCCTTGACGGGCTCGTACGTGACCGTGGCATCGGTCTGGTGATGATCAGTCACGACCTCAATCTGGTGCGCAATTTCTGCGACCGCATTCTCATCATGTATGCAGGTCAAGTTGTCGAAACGCTTAACGCGCGCGACCTTGACCACGCCCAGCATCCCTACACGCGCGGCCTGATCGCGGCGCAACCGCGCATCGGTGGAACGCGTGCGCCCCTTGCGGTGCTCGAACGTCAGGATAGCTGGCTCATTCCGCAGGAGGCCGCACAATGAAATCGGTAGATATCGAAAACCTCTCGATCACTTTCGGATCGGGGCCCGGCGCCGTCAAAGTCCTGCCCTCGGTCACCCTTCATATCAAAGCAGGCGAGTGTTTCGGCCTTGTGGGCGAAAGCGGCTCTGGAAAATCAACCATCCTGCGCTGCATTTCGATGTTGACCAATATCTGGACAGGCGCGGTGCGCATTGATGGTCAGGATGTCAGACATATCCCCCTGAAGGAACGTTGCCGCGCTCTACAGATGGTGTTTCAGGACCCCTATGGGTCGCTTCACCCCCGCCAATCTGTGCGCACCGTCCTGTCGGAGCCGCTCAAGATTCACGGCATCGACAACCGCGAAGAACGAATGCGCCGCGCTATTGTGGACGTAGGTCTACCCGTCGAATTCCTCGAACGCTTCCCGCATCAGCTTTCAGGCGGGCAACGCCAACGTGTTGCAATTGCACGTGCTTTGGTGCTTGAGCCATCCATCTTGCTACTGGATGAGCCAACCTCGGCGCTCGATGTGTCGGTGCAGGCCGAGATCCTCAACTTGCTGCAACGCCTGCGTGAAGAGCACGGTTTCACCTACATCATGGTAAGCCACGATCTCGCCGTGGTCGACCACATGTGTGATAGGTTCGCTGTGATGCAGCATGGCGAAGTGACTGAGGTTCTGAAGCGAGACCAGATCCTCGGCAACGGTGCTACGCACCCCTACGCACGTCAGCTGATCGACGCTTCCCTCACATATGAACGCGCGCTCTGATCCTCCCCGAAGCGCAACACTGGAGCCGCCGGCGAGAGCCGCGCGGCTCTTTTTTGTGACCAAAGTGCACAGATTAACCACGAGAGCCATACAGGTTCCGGCCAATAAAAAGGGGCGCAGTTTTCCGCGCCCCTGTCCAAAGAATATATGCTGTCCGCTCTTAGCGGTCTTTGGTCACTTCCCCGAACTGCGACAGCCAAGGGTTAACAACCAGACCCTCGATATCCGATTGATAAGCAGCCGTATCAACAACTTCCGAGAACGGCTGGATCGACATCACGATGTCATCCATATAGGTCTGAATCGCCTCATACTTCTCGATTTGCACCGCATCGTCACGCTCCAAAAGAGCGCTCTCGATCATCTCATTGAGCTGGGCATCATAGAAGCTTGTGCGCCAACCCTGGTAGTTGGTCAGGCCCGCCTCATCCGAGTTATCGGGGTTGTAGGCAAGCGCGCGCAGGTTGCTGTCAGGGTGCGGTTGTTGACCCCCGCCACCGCGACCGACGAGCAGTTCGAAATTCCGCTCACGCATTGCACCATAGATCTGGTCGCCCGAGCCGGTAATGATATCGGCCTTAATGCCGGCCTGTGCCAATGTGTTTTGGATCGCGACAGCAGCGTTCATGAACTGCTGATCCGAAATCACGCGCAGTGTGGTTTCAAACCCATCCGCATAGCCTGCCTCGGCAAGCAGAGCCTTGGCCTTTTCAACGTCGAGCGTGTACCCCTCGTCGGGCAACATGCCCATGGCACCGGAGGAAATCGGGCGCTGTTTCTTTTCGCCAAAGTACGGCATGATCGCCGCGTTAATGCCATCATAATCAATAAGGTAACGCAGGGCCTCGCGCACTTTTTTGTTGGCAAAACGCTCGTCTTTCATCGACACCGCGAGGTAATAGAAACCCGCACCTGGCGTCGATTCGATCATGATGTCAGGATCAGCCTCGAGCGCTTTGAGATCAGCCGCTTGCAAAGCGTAGCCAACGTCAATGTCCCCCTGTTCCAACGCAAGGCGCTGCGATTGGCTTTCCGGCAAATGGCGGATCAGAACGCGGCTCATGTCGGCAGGCTCGCCCCAGTAGTTCTCGTTGCGCGTTAAAATAACATACTCATTCGACGCCCATTGCGTCAGCGTATAAGCCGCAGAGCCCGCGGAATTGAGAGTGAGCCAAGCTGCCCCCATGTCTCCGTCCGTCTCGTGCTCCATCGCCAGTTTACTGTCGATGATCGAGCCCGGCCCGTTCAGGGTCAAGACCATGAGAACCAGTTTGGGATCGTCCGCCTGCGGCAGGTTCAGTACAAATGTGGTGTCATCTTCGGCCACGAAAAGCGTGTCTGCCGCCTCGGCCGTGAAGCCGCGGGTTTTGAGGAACGACGACTGCGCCAAGTTGAGATCAAGCACCCGCTTGAACGACCAGACGACATCGGCTGCGGTTAATGGGTTGCCGGATGCAAATGCAAGGCCTTCACGCAGTTTGAACCGGACAGACATGTTGTCGTCGGAAATTTCCCAACTCTCGGCCAAGCGCGGTTGCAACGATCTATCAGCAGGGCTGAGTTCAACCAGAGTGTCGTACAGGTTGTTCAAAACCTGAACACTTTCCCGACCGGTGATCGACGCAGGATCAAGGGTCAGAATGTTGTTCATGGTCATGGCAACGACCAGTTGGTCGTCAGGCGTTTCTGCAAGTACAGTTGTGGCACCGCCAAGCAATGCGCTCAATGCCACAGATGCAAGAAAATGTTTCATAGGTCCTCCCGGGGATTTTCCGCAAGCTCCCCCTTGCGGTAGGAGTAATAGAACATGTCAGACAGATATGGTCAACTTATTTGACATCTACGCCAAAAGTTTCAGCACCGGGGCAACAAGTGCCTCACCGATTGCCCGCGTATTCGCCACATCAAGATGCACGCCGTCCTCTTTCGAGGGCTGTGCAACCGTTGAAGCATCGAAAAAGGCACAACCGACTTCCTCTGCCAACTCGCTGTAGAGCTGCGCGAACTTATGTGATTCCTCAATGCGCCGCCCGCTATCATGCGCCCGCATCGTCGCCTCGCCACAATGGGGCGGTGCCACGATAAGCACTTGAGGAGTCGCCTCTTTCGGTTTGTATGGCGTGGTGCGTGCCAGATGGACCAGCCGCCGCATGCCGGCCTGTGCGCCCAAGGCAACTCCGCCGTGGATCGGTTTGAGATCGTTCGTCCCGAGCATAATGATCACCAGATCGAGCGGCATATGCGCGCTCATCGCGACTGGCAACGTGATTGTAGAATTACGACAGCAGGCCGCAGCATGGTCGTCGAAGCAAGTTGTCCGACCACCTAGACCATCCTGTACAACTCGCGCAACATCACCAAGCCCGGCTTGCAGGACAGAAGGCCACAGATCAGCGATCGGGTGCCGCAAAGTCGTGACGGGGTCGGCCCCCCACGTCAAACTGTCGCCATATGCCAGAATTTGCTTTGTCATCTCGTTCTCCTGTCGCGAAAACGGCTGCCCAAAAGCAGCCGTTCTATTATTCTGCCTTAGCGGACCCGGTTGTTTTCGATAAAATCGAAGTTGATGTCCTCGCCCAGACCCGGACGGTCCGGCACATGGACGAAACCGTCGCTATCCATCGGATCTGAAAGACTATTGAGGTAGTCGAACCCGTCGTCATACTCGAGGAAGGGATGCAAAAGCCCACGCTCGTACCAGCGGCAATTCTTGGCGGCGGCCACAACATGCAGGTTCATTGCCGTATTGCCGTGAACCTCGCATTCCATCCCGAAGCTTTCGGCCAGATGCATGCATTTCATGGCGGGCGTGATGCCGCCCACGTCGTTCACACCAGTCCGGAGAATGTCGCACGCCCCGGATTTGATCCATTCGGCACGGTGCCAATGCTTCCCACCAGCGCTTTCAGGGCCGATGACCGGAATATCAAGGTTGTCGGCCATCCACTTGTAGGATGACATGCTCTGCTCGTCCAGCGGCTCCTCGATCCAGTCAAAACCGAGCTTCTCCAACCCACGCCCAAGCGCCAGCGCATCGGTGCGCGAATACCAGTGGAACGCGTCGATCATCAGGTGGATATCGGGCCCGACCGCCTCGCGCACGGCAGCGCAGGCCTTGAGGTCCATGCGCACATCCGGCGCCCAGCTTACGGGCGGCATCCAGGTGTGCAGCTTGATCCCCTTGTAGCCGCGCGCAACCAGCGTCTCGGCAAAACGCCCGTAGTCCTCGGGGGTTGCAAGCCCGCCCGCGATTTCATCGCCGCACATGACCGACCCATAGGCCAGCACCTTGTCACGGTAAGCCCCGATCAGTTTGTACACCGGCTGGCGCAGGCTGCGCCCTGCCAGATCCCAAAGCGCGCAATCGACCACCGCCAGGGTCCGGTCCGTCAGCTGCGCCGCCGAGCCGCGCTGCCAATGGGCCAGATCCTGCCACAGACGTTCGCGGTCGCGGTGATCCTGTCCGACAAGCACTTTGCGCACGAACTTGTCCATCACATGCGACCGTACCACCTCGGGCGGACAGAAAGAATGCCCCTCCTGCCCGTCCTCGGTGCGAATGGTGACCATCGCCTGTTCGACCTGATGCGCAGGTCCAGGATGGGCGTGGCCTGCGGTGTCGGAATGCCTGCGCGTGGTGGTTTTGAACACACGTACGTCGACGTCGGTGATGATCATATCCGTCTCCTTTCGGCCCGCGCACGGGCCGGTCTAGCCGCTAAAAGGCGGGAATTTATAAAGCTCTTGCGGGTTGTCGACGAGGGCAAGCTGGCGCGCCGCCTCATTGGGCAACCACCCCAATGTCGTGTCGAGCAAGGCCGCGTCACAGGGATAATCCGCCGTCACACGCGCCGCGTTGTGTGGCCAGTTGGTGCCCCAGACGATGCGTTCGGGCGCATAGGCCCCGATGACGCGGGCGACCTCGGCAATGTCAGGAAAATCAGGGCCTTGGGTCCGCGTGCTTTCATAACAGCCCGCGAATTTGAACCACGTTTTGCCGCCGTCGATCAGCAGCTTGATGACCCCGATATGTTCAGCGCCAGCACCATCAAAGATCTTGCCATGATGGTCGAGCACCCAGTTGCTTTTCAGCTTGGCAAGCCGCGGTTCCAGATCGGGCAAGGCCGATCCGTCGAACTGGACTGCCATCATCCAACCGGCGGCATGCGCGCGCGCGTCAATGGCTTCAAGCGCCTCAAGCCCCACGGCTCCGCCCGGCAGATCCATGATCCTTGCACCAACGATGCCAGCCGCACTCAGGCGCGCCATTTCGGCCTCGGTCGTGTCACCTGTAATCACGGCCACGCCGCGCGCCAGATCACCCATGTCGGCCAGACAGGCAAGAAGGCATTCGTTGTCGAACTGATGGGCATTGCCTTGCGTGATGACAACGCGGTCAATGCCGAGCCAGCGCATCGCGCGCCGGTACATATCCGGATCTGGCAGCGGGGCGGGCGGCAGGCCCGGCCCCCGTCGCACGCGGGAAATCCCGGCAGATACATGTGCATCTGCGTATCCACCGCGCCGCGCGGCATGAAGGTCGCGGGTTTAGCGCCTGAGAGTTTGCGTTCAATCATCTCAAACCCCTTTCGGCGCGAATTCCGCGAGCGCATCGCGGTTGATCTCGATCCCCAAGCCGGGACCATCGGGGATCGCGACCACGCCGTCCACATGCTCGATCGGCTGGGTCACCACCGCCTGACGGAAGGGGTTGTCAGTCCGGTCAAACTCAAGGATCGGTGCAATCGGATCGGTGCGCACGGGGTTCGGGATCATCGCGGCCATGAACTGCAACGAGGCCGCGATCTGAACTGCCGTGCCCCAGACATGAGGCACCACGCGGATGCCGTGCAGGCTGGCCAAATCTGCCACCCGTTTGATTTCGGTATATCCGCCGACCCCGCACAGATCCGGCTGGGCGATGTCCACCGCGCGCGTCTCGATCGGTTCGCGGAACCCCCAGCGACCATGCCAGGTCTCGCCGCCGGCAACCGGGATCGGCTGGCGCGCGCGCACGTCGCGGTAGGCACCAAGCTGTTCGGGGACCACCGGCTCCTCGAACCAGTCGATATCACATTCCGCCGCGGCCTGACCCAAACGGACCGCTTCAATCACGTCATATCCGTGGTTTGCGTCGATCATCAGCCGCATTTCCGGCCCGATGGCATCGCGCACCGCTCGGATCACGCGCAGATCCTCCGGGACACCAAAGCCGATCTTGATCTTTGCTGCATGGAAACCGGCCGCCGCATGACCCGCCATTTCAGCGGCGTTATCCTCGACACGGTCCACGCCGTCACGCTTGAACGAGCCCGTGGCATAGGCCTTGACGCTGTCGCGGAAGCGCCCGCCCAGCAGCGTGGCGATCGAGACACCAAAGTGTTTTCCCTTGATATCCCACAGCGCGATGTCGATGCCCGACAGCGCCGTCAGCGCGATGCCGCGCTGACCCTGATCGCGCAGCGCGTTATAAAGCGTTGCCCAGACTTTTTCGGTCTCGAGCGGGTTCATACCAACGAGCCACTGCGCATAGGCGCGCACCATGGCAGCGTTCGGACCGGCGGGCCCGAGGCATTCGCCCCAGCCCACCGTGCCGTCGTCACAGATAACCTCGACAAGCATATGCACGCGGCGGTCGAACCGCATCGACGCGCTTTCAAAAGCCACGTCAAGCTTATGCTCCAAAAGATGGGTTCTGACCTCCGCAATCCGCATCCTGTTGCTCCTCAGCTGTTGGCGTCGATGAGGGCCATGAGGATCGCTTCTTCCTCTTTGGTCAAGTCGTCGAGGGGCGCGCGGACAGGACCTGCGTCAAAGCCGACGAGGCGCACGCCGGCCTTGATGGCGGATACGGCGTAGCCCTTGCGGCGTCCCCGCAGCGCCATGAACGGGTAAAAGAAGTCCTTGAGGATCTGTTCACAGGTCGCGTTGTCACCGGCACGCAGGGCGGCGTAAAACTTGTTGGCAAGCGCCGGTATAAAGTTGAAAACAGCTGACGAATAGGTTGTGAAACCCGCGCCAAGGTAGGCCTCGGCAAAAAGTTCTGCTGTCGGCATACCGCCGAGATAGGTCAGACGGTCGCCCAAAGTGGCGGTCACCTGCCGGACAAGTCCGATATCACCGGTGCCGTCCTTGAAGCCCACGAGGTTGGGGCATTCATCACATAGACGCGCCAATGTGTCGGCTTGCAACACGGCGTTGTCTCGGTTGTAGACCATCACGCCGAATTCCACCGATTGGCAGACGGTTTTGATGTGGTTGTAAAGGCCTTCTTGCGGTGCGTCGATCAGGTAGTGAGGCAGCAGCAGGATGCCATCACCGCCGACTTTTTCCACGCTTTTCGCAATGGAAACAGCCATTTCCGTACCATAGCCACAACCCGATACGATCGCCGTGTCGCCAGCGCTCTCTTTAGCGGCCTTGACGATTTCCGGGATTTCATCAGGGGTGAGCGAAAAAAATTCGCCCGTGCCGCCAGCGGCGAAAAGCACCGGGGCGTCGAAACCGGCAAGCCAGTTGACGTGTTTCTGATAGGGATCGCGAGCGAATTTGTTATCCGCGTCAAACGGTGTGACGGGGAAAGAGAGCAGGCCCGATCCGAGGGCAGTTTTGAGGTGTTGCGGGTCCATCTGACTGGTCCTTTGTCTGCTTCACCTGTGGGAATAGTCCACATGGCGAAAGTTGTCAATAAGTTGTATGATAATTTTGAACAGAATTCGTCTGTCAAGCGATGGTGTCGGACAGATTTCCGTCCGACACCGTATTTCAGGGCTTACACCAGATCGTCGGGCAGAACGCCTTCGGGGATATTCTGGTAGCTGACCGGACGCAGGAAGCGGCGGATCGACATGGTGCCCACTGATGTGGCGCCAAAGTTGGTGGATGCCGGATAAGGCCCGCCATGGACCATCGCGTCGCAAACTTCGACGCCAGTGGGGAAACCATTCGCAAGCACACGGCCTGCTTTGCGTTCGAGCACCGGCATCAATTTGCGAGCAAGCACCTTGTCCCCGTCATCCATATGCAGTGTCGCGGTGAGTTGGCCTGCAAAGCTTTTCGCCAGATCGACCATTTCAGCCGCGTCAGCGACAGTCACAATCAGCCCGAGCGGGCCAAAGACCTCCTCGCTCAGCGCGTGATTGGCCAGCCAATCCGCCGCCTTGACGCGAAAGAGGAACGGCTTTGCCTCGCGGGTGTCGCACATCGAGGTCAGCATCTCTTGCACGCCCACCTCGCCTGCCATCCGTGCCGCACCGTCGCGGTAGGCCTTGGCGATACCGTCGGTGAGCATGACTTGCGCACCCGATTGCGACAGCGCAGAGCGCGCCGCCTCGGCAAAGGCATCGGCCTCGGGACCCTCGACGACCACGGCTATGCCGGGATTGGTGCAGAACTGCCCTGCGCCCATGGTGAGCGATCCGGCCCAAGCGGTGCCAAGGTCCGCGCCCCGCGCAGTCATCGCCTCTGGCAGCAAGAACATCGGGTTGACCGAGCCAAGCTCACCGAAGAACGGAATAGGTTCAGGACGTTGCGCACAGAGGTCAAACAGTGCACGTCCGCCGCCGAGCGAGCCGGTAAAGCCCACGGCCTTGATCAGCGGGTGTTGCACCAGCGTGGTGCCCACATCGCGCTTGCCCCCCTGGATCAGGCTGAACACACCTTTGGGCATGTTGCATTTGGCAATTGCGGCATGGATCGCTTCAGCAATAACTTCGCCGGTACCGGGGTGCGCGGAATGGCCTTTGACCACAACGGGACAACCGGCCGCCAGTGCGGCGGAGGTGTCGCCACCGGCCGTCGAAAAGGCAAGCGGAAAGTTCGATGCACCGAACACGGCAACGGGGCCGATCGGGCGCTGCATCAGACGAATATCGGGACGTGGCAGGGGTGCGCGATCGGGCAGCGCCTTGTCGTGGCGACGGTCGAGATAGTCACCGGCCAGAATATGGCTGGCAAACAGACGCAACTGGCCGATGGTCCGCCCCCGCTCGCCCTGCAGACGCGCCTCAGGCAAGCCGGTTTCGCGCGATCCGATCTCGGTGATATCGTCAGCGCGGGCCTCGATTTCGTCCGCGATCGTGTTGAGGAAGGCCGCGCGGGTGTCGCGCGACGTATAGCCGTAGTCCCAGAACGCTTCCTCAGCCGCTTCCACCGCTTGATTCACAAGCGCAGGTGTGCCGACAGAAAAGCTGTTGGCCGCACCCGAGGCGGGTTCATTTTCAAAAGTCTGCTCGGTGGCGATCCAATCGCCGGCGATCAGGTGCTTACCATGGGGAGTAAAGGTCATAGGGGGTCCTTTCAAAGGGACGGACAGAGGGAGGCTGTCCGCTCATTGGCTTCAAGGCTTATGAATCGGCTCGTCCGTAAACACGCCGCCCTGATATTTCGCGATCGCGGCCTCTTTATCGGGCTGCGGCACGGTGGTTTTGATATGGTCGGCATAGGCCGCCGCGTTGTCTTTGGGCGTCCAGCCGAGGAAATCGGCGTGGGAATTGTCCCACCAGCCCGTATCATTGGCCGAGGCGCCCCAGACAACTGTGCAGCCCAAGCGCGGCACCTCGAAAACGGTTTTGATGAGCGAGATAAAGTCATCATGGCTGAACCACGACGACAGCATCCGCCAATCCGTAGGTGCAGGCGTGCAAGAACCGATGCGCACCAGCGCGCTCTCTTGTCCGAACTTGGAATGGTAAAGCGAGGCGACCGCTTCCCCGAAAATCTTGGAAACCCCATAGAGGCTATCCGGCTTGAACGGGTCAGATGCGGTCAGACGCTCGTTCTGGCCGTAATAGCCGATGGTGTGGTTCGACGAGGCAAACACAATGCGCGGCTGGCCATGGGCGCGTGCAGCCTCATAAAGGTTATAGACCCCACGCAGGTTCGCCGCCTCGATCAGATCGAAACTCTTTTCGACCGAAATCCCGCCCAGATGGACGATGGCATCGCAGTCCTTGACCAGATCCATCACCGCCTGCCCATCGGCCAGATCGCATTGCACGAGTTCCTCATGCTCTGTGGCCTCACCCAGATCCGCGACATCGGACAGGCGCAGCACATCGGCATATCCCGCCATCCGCTGACGCAGCATCGAGCCAAGAGCGCCCGCCGCACCCGTTATCAAAAGACGTTTCATCAGTTACTCCATAAGGCTCGGTAGCATCATTGAGAACGCAGGCACGTATGTGACCAGCATGAGCGCTACAAAGATGGCAAGGTAGAACGGCCAAATCGTCTTGACCGCTTTGTCGATCCCGATCCCGCCGACCACGCAGCCCACGAACAGGCAGGCCCCAACAGGTGGCGTACAAAGCCCCAGACCAAGGTTCATCATCAAAATGACGCCGAACTGGATCGGGTCCATGCCGATGCCAACCACGACCGGCAGAAAGATCGGCGTACAGATCAGAATGAGCGCTGCCATATCCATGATCATGCCAAGCGCGAGCAGGATCAGGTTCAACATCAGCAGAATGATGATCGGATTGTCCGACAGCCCCGTGACCGCATTGGCCAAAAGATCCGGCACGCGGTAGAGCGCCAAAAGGTAGGAAAACGACGAGGCGGTGGCGACAAGGAACATGACCAGCGCCGTGGTGCGCACTGCCGACACAACCGCGGTTTTGAAATTCGCCCAGGTGAGTTCGCGGTAGACGAAAACAGTCACCAACACGGCCCAAATCGCGCCAAACGCACCGGATTCCGTGACGGTCATCACGCCCGACAAAACGCCGCCTACGATGATGACAGCCGTCATCAGACCGGGCAAAGCCACGACGGTCGCTATCATCAGCGCGCGCCAACCGGGGAAAGTTTCCGCCGGATAGCCGCGTTTGACGGCGATCCAATAGGCCACAATGCCAAGGCACAGGCACATAAGAACCCCCGGCACGATGCCCGCTATGAACAGTTTAGACACCGAAATGCCGCCCGCCGCCACGGCGTAGAGGATCATGTTGTGCGACGGCGGGATCACCACGCCCGCAACCGAAGAGGTCACGGTCACGTTGACGGCGTAATCCGCATCATAGCCCTTTTCCTTCATCACCGGCATCAGGATCGACCCGAGTGCCGACGTGTCAGCCACGGCCGAGCCGGAAATGCCGCCGAACAGCATGGACGAAGCCACGTTGACCACGCCGAGGCCCCCGCGCACAGAGCCCACAGCAGAAGAGGCCAATCGCACAAGACGCGCGGCAATGCCGCCCTGCATCATCAATTCGCCTGCAAAGATGAAAAACGGAATGGCGAGCAGCGAGAAAACGGAGATGCCCGAAAGCACACGCTGAAAGCCGATGAAAAGCGGCAGCCCTTCGTAGAGGAACCCGCCGACAGTGGCGAGGCCAAGGGCGAAAGCCACGGGCATGCCGCAGATCAGGCCAAGGGCAAAAATGCCGAAAAGGATTGAAAGCCCCATATCAGTGCCGCCCGTCTGTCAAAAGTTCATAGATATGAAACAGCGAGAACAGCACGGTGAACGCACCGCAGATCGCCATGGGAACCGCACGGTAGCCTTCGGAAATACCAATCATCGGCACGGTGCGCGGCCAGGTGGACGCGGCAAGCACCGCCCCCTCCCACGCGAGAAACCCGCCGAAAATGAGCACGCCGATCACAGCCATCCAGCGCAGCGGATTGCGGATCGAGGCCGGAAAGCTTTCGCGCACAAAGTCGATAGAGAGGTGCGATTTCGTCCAAACACCGGCAGCGCCACCCAAAAAGGTGATCCAGACCACCAACAGCAGGGCGACCTGCTCGACCCACGTGGGCGTATCGTTCAAAATATAGCGGCCAAACACGAGCCAACCAAAAATCACAATCAGCGTCACAAGGCCGGTCCCGGCCACCATAACGCACAGCCGGGCGATCAGATCGAGCGTTTTACGCACCATACCCTTGGTCCCGCTGTCCAATGTCGTCTCGCGCATCGCGCCCCTCCCCAATAGATGGCCCCGACGACAACCGCCGGGACCGTCTTTGCGTTGATTACTCGATGGCCTGAATGTCGCGGATCAGCGATTCCAGATCGGGGTTTGCCTCGATAAAGCGCGCATAAATCGGCTCCATTTCCGCCTGGAACGCTGCGGGGTCGGTGACTTCGTTGATCGCAACGCCGGCATCCTCGACCGCTTTGCGGCTGGCCGCGGACCGTTCCGCCCAGAGGTCACGCTGTACCATCGCCGCATTCATCGCAGCCTCTTTCACGATCGCCTTGTCCTCGCCCGACAGCGGCTCCCACACGGTTGTGGACACACAGATGCACTCGGGAATGATGAGGTGGTTGGTGATCGAATAATAACCCGCAACCTCGTAGTGGTTCGAAGATTCAAACGAGGGATAGTTGTTTTCCGCCCCGTCGATCACGCCGGTCTTGAGCGACTGGTAGACCTCGCCATAGGCCATCGGCGTGGCGTTGCCGCCCAACTCGTCAACCATCTGCACATAAAGGTCGTTGCTCATCACACGGAACTTGAGGCCATCCATGTCGGTAGGCGCCATAATCGGTCGTTTGGTGTTGTAAAAGCTGCGCGAGCCGCTGTCGAACCACGACAGAGCCACCAGGCCCTTTTCCGACAGCGCGTCCGAGAAACGCTGGCCGATTTCGCCGTCCATGGCTTTGTGCATCTGGTCTTCGTCACGGAAGATAAACGGCAGCGACAGCACGTTGGTCGCGGGGACGATTTCCCCCATCGGACCCATGTTGAAGTTGCCGACCGCCAGCGCGCCGGAGCGGACCTGCTCGATCGCGTCGGGCTGATCGCCAAGGATACCGTTGGCGTAAACGGTGGGCTCAATGCGGCCTTCGGTCTTTTCGCTTACCTCGTCGGCAAAGGCGTTGAGGGCGACAAGGTTGGGGTAATCTTCGGGGTGGATCGCCCAGGTGCGCCATTCTTTGGCAAAACCGGGGCTGGCAACAAGCGTGGCAAGCGCAAGGGCTGGCACAAATCGGCGAAAGGCTGTGGTCATCAATGTCATCAAGTTTTCCTCCCTGGAAATTTTAGCAGTCGAGTCGGCGCGAGGCTCTTTTTATCTCGGCTAAAATAGGTATGACAACTTTGTACGATAACTGTCAAGTAGGGGAAGCGGAGCGGTGCAGCGATCCGCGAAAATAGCGGTCTCAGGCCCTCGGTGCATCCGCCATTTCTTGCGCGTCCAAGGCGAGCGACATGATGTGGAACGCAAGATCCTGGTCCATCGCCATTGACGTCCCCTCGGTCGCATCGCGCAGACAGCGCGCGCAAAAATCGCTCACGGCGTCGCAAACCACCCGACGCGGCCCCTGCGCGTCAGTGAGAATAACATGCCCCCCGACCCCCTCGCCAGCCACATCGACCAGCTTGCGGACTTCGATTACACCGTCGGTACCGGTCAGCATCAGACGTCCGTCCCCCCAGACAGGCATGCCTTTTGGCGTCAACCAATCCACGTGACCCACCCCCTGCACCGTTCCACTTTCCAGAAAGACGTCGCCTGAAATCTGGAACCCATTCGTTCCGCGCAAAACCTGCGCAGCCACCACACGTGCGTTATTTTCAGGTGTGAAAACAACAAACTGCGCAATTTGATGGGACAGAATATCGCTCAGGATACCCCCCGCCCGTTTGGCATTCCAAAACCAGTCGGGGCGAGGCAGCCCCTGATCCAGCCGATGCGGCGCCGTGGCATTGAAATGCACCAGTTTGCCAATCGCGCCCTCACGCACCAGCCTCAGCGCGGTCAATGCCGCCGCACTATTTTCCAACTCGGAATAATGCACCATCACCCGCCGCCCCGTGGCGGCGTAGACTGCGCGCATTGCCGCCAACCCAGCCCGGTTCACCGCGCCGGGTTTGTCTAGCAGCACGTCCTTGCCCGCCGTCATCGCGCGGGTCGCAATGCCCGCACGATCAAACGGGATTGCCGCAGAGGTTACCAAGCGGACCTCCGGATCGGCCAGAATCGCTGCCTCGCTCAGTCGCTTGGCTAGCGGGAAACGATCCTCGAACAGAGCCGCGCGCGCATCCGTGCCGGTCGCATAGCCGCGTAACACGCCACCTGCGTCGATCAACTGTCTGACCTGCGCATAAATATGGTTGTGATCGCACCCGATAACGGCAAATCCGGTCATCTCAGTCCCTTTTCGACAGCCCCGAGGGGGCAAAGCCTGCGGAAATTCCGCTTTGACGTCAGGATGCGCTAAATTTATATGATAGAAAACCCAAAATTGTTCTAATTTGTGTGATCTATTTTGCACATCCGTCACAATCAACTCTATCCTGACCTCAAACAAGCAAAAGGTACTGATATGTCCGGCAAGCAAAGATACGTCATCGTGGGCGTTGGCAATCGCGGCACGACGATGTGGGGGCGTGACCTATTGGCCGGTTGGTCCGATGTCGTCAAACTGGTCGGCATCTGCGACCTCAATCTGGCGCGCGCCAAAGCGGCCCGCACAATGATGGATGTGGACGTGCCGCTCTACGCGGATCTAGATGCCTGCCTTGCAGACCTGACCCCCGATCTGGTGATTGTCTGCACGCGCGATGACACCCATGATGACATCATCGTCAAAGCACTGGACGCGGGTGCCAATGTCATTTCCGAAAAGCCGATGGTCACCACGCCCGAGAAAATCGCGCGCATTCGCGCGGCCGAGGAACGCAGCGGCAAGCGGATCGACGTGTCCTTTAACTACCGCTATTCGCCCACGGCCGCGCAGATCAAAACCCTACTGGATGCAGGCGAGATTGGAACGGTGACCTCCGTCGATTTCCACTGGTATCTCAATACCGAACATGGCGCGGATTATTTCCGCCGCTGGCACGCCTACCGCGCCCATTCCGGTGGGCTTTTCGTGCATAAAGCGACGCACCATTTCGACCTGCTCAACTGGTATCTCGACAGCGATCCGGTGTCGGTTCTGGCCTTTGGCGAACAGCGCAACTACGGCGCAAACGGATCGTTTCGGGGCGAGCGCTGCCACGGCTGCGCCCATGCCCAGGAGTGCGATTACTATTTCGACATGGAGGCAGACCCGTTCCTGTGGCCGCTCTACGGCGATCCTGCCACCGACGACGGTTATATCCGCGACGCCTGTGTCTATCGCGAAGACATCGACATTCCTGACACGATGGTCGCCTCGATCCGCTATGCCAACAAGGTGCTGGTGAGCTATTCGCTCAATACCTACATGCCAATGGAGGGCCACCATCTGGCCTTCAACGGCACCAAAGGCCGCATCGAAGTCCGCCAGTTCGAGGACCAGCCTTGGGACACCGAACCGCACGACACGGTGCGCGTCATCCGCAACTTTCCCAACTCAGTGGAAACGATCGAAGTGCCGCATGGCGCGGGCGGGCATTACGGTGGGGACAACCTGATGCGGGACATGATCTTGCGGCGTGGCAACGACGCGCTGCGCCAACGTGCCGGGTCACGGGCGGGGGCCCTGTCGGTCCTGACGGGCGTTGCCGCTCAGGAAAGCGCGCTGGCAGGCAAGGAAGTCGCGATCGAGGACCTCTTGCCCGGCATTTCCGCCAGCACGCCCTAGTCTAAAAGCGTCTCTAACGCGGCGGTCAGGGCCTCAGGCGGCCGCGTTGGACACGAGTTTTAAACAGACTCGCACGGCGGCTTCCATGTCTTGGACGGATACCCATTCGAGGGGTCCGTGAATGTCCTGCATCCCAGTGAACAGGTTCGGGCAGGGCACACCCATTTCCGTCAACCGAGAACCATCGGTGCCACCGCGGATCGCGCGTGACACCGGTGTCAGCCCCTCGGCCTCACCCAGCGCCAAATCGACCGGCGTCATGTCCTTTTCAAGCCAATAGCGCATGTTGCGGTATTGCGGGGCGATGTCGCAGGTGATTTTCGCACGCGGCTCGGCCGTTTGCAGCGACACACAGGTCGCGCGCAGCATTTCCCCAAGCGCCGCCAGACCCTCCAACTCAAAATCGCGCAGGATTATATCGACCTCGGCCTTGGCCGCCGTGCCGTGCATTTCGACCACATGCCAGAACCCTTCGCGTCCTTCCGTGACCTCGGGCACCAATGTGCCCTGCGGCAGAGTCGCGATCAGTTTCGAGGCCAGATGCAGCGCGTTCACCAGCTTGCCCTTGGCAGCGCCCGGATGAGCCGGGACGCCCTCGATACACACCACAGCGCCATCGGCAGAAAAGCTCTCGAATTCCACCTCGCCCAGAGCGCCACCATCGAGCGTATAGGCAAAATCGACCGCCATGTCCGCCGGCAAGCGCGCGTCCACCCCACGCCCGATTTCTTCATCGGGGGTAAACACCACGCGGATCTCGGGATGCACAGAACCCGCCGCAATCAGCTGTTCGGCCATGGTCATGATGATGGCCACGCCCGCCTTGTCATCGGCGCCAAGCAGGGTCTTTCCAGACGCTGTGATGATGTCATCGCCCCGTTTGGTGGCAAGGTAGGGGGAGTTTTCAGGCGACAGTACAAGGGAGTCGTTATCCACAAAACGGATTTCTCCGCCGTCATAACCGCGATGTACCACCGGTTTCACCCCACGGGCATGAAACGCAGGTGCGGTGTCCATGTGGGCAACAAATCCGATGGT
>AZIK01004260.1_pt1 | contig 21001 bp, 18 predicted proteins | sample 359131 | NCBI WGS metagenome assembly AZIK01 (sample SAMN02429715, study PRJNA222663) | marine sediment metagenome | biome: Sediment sample; isolation source: enrichment culture of sample MGS-ANC(AMM) from oil contaminated site at the... | place: Italy: Ancona | collected 2012-02-14 | depth 6 m m | reverse complement strand
TGCGGGAGCATTTTGATGACCCGCTATTCACCCGCCAGGGCAACCAGATGGTGCCAACGCCTCTGGCCAGACGGTTTCTGGAGACCATGCGACCGGGGCTGACCCAGATACAGGGTGCAGTAAACCAGTTTCATGCCTTTGATCCTGCCACCCAGCGCAAAACCTATTCGCTCGGGTTGCGGGATATCCTGGAATCCACTTTCCTGCCACGCCTGATGAAACGTCTGGACGCCTACCCGGAACTGGAGATCGTCAGCCAGCGGATTGCCCGGCGTGACATGGAGACGCAACTTGCGGCGGGCAAACTGGATTTTGCTGTTGATGTGTTGTTACCTGTCAGTAACCAGACCTCTCACGAGCTCCTGCAACGTGACCGACTGGTTGTTCTGGCCCGGCAAGGCCACCCACTGACGACGGCGGTTCTGGATATGGAAGGGTATCTGTCCGCGAAACACGTCCTGGTATCATCGCGCACCGAGGGGCCTGGTATCGAGGACTTTGAGCTTTCGAGGCTGGGCGTACAGCGCAGCATCCGGCTGAGGTGCCAGCATTACTACGCCGCCTGCCGGGTTGTCGAGAATTCTGATCTTCTCCTGACCATGCCAGAAGCGTACGCCCGCATTATTGCGGAGCGAGCCAACATCCGGATCATGGACCCACCCGCAGACCTGCCCTCTCTGGACGTGCACCTATACTGGCACAAAGCCTATGAGAGAGAGCCGGCGCTGGTCTGGTTCCGGGAGCAATTGAAGGCCATCACTAATACGCGCCTACAAGCATGAGGAACCCGAAAAATCCGATCGCTGTAATGCCAAGAGAGGCCAGCACAATACCAAGCCCCCACCAAACGGCAGCTCCATCGGATATTTCCACACCATGCCCCCTGAGGGTTCGGTAGAACGCCCAGGGACCCAGGACAAACGCACCGACTACCGCGAAGACCAGTCCTACGCTGATCCCGGCAAAGGTCCAGGTGGCCAGAACTGTTGCCCGATCCTTGACCTGGTCCGTCACACCATGATGCTCCAGGAATTTCTTGCAGAAAAACCAGATCAGAGCGAACAGAGCAATAACAAAAACCAGACCGCCAACAATGGTTATGATTCGGTAGAGCAAGGTGTTGTTCCTGTCAGATTAAAGGCAATTCAAGCCGGAAATGCGGGCTCCGGCAGACATTCGAAACCCGGCTTTGCGAACAGGTAGCCCTGGTAAAGATTAATACCCTGTGAGCGCAACCAGAAATACTCTTCCTTGGTTTCTACGCCCTCAGCGATGATGTCGCCACCGAGCTGTTTCATCATGGTGATAATCCCGGCCACTACTGCCTGCTTGTTGGGTTCCCGGTGAATATCACGCACCAGCGCCATATCCAGTTTAAGAAGATTCGGTGGGCTGGCTATCATAATGTTGTAGCGAGAGAATCCGGCACCAAAATCATCAATAGCGGTGCTGAACCCCATCTCCTGATAAGCCTCAATGATGGACTCCAGATGTTCCACTGAGGTGGACGTCAGCTGTTCGTCTTCGGTGAGCTCAAAAATGATCTTGCGAGTATCGAAATCGTAGGTTTTCGCTGCAGCAAGCGTGGTTCGAATGCAGTATTCGGCCCGGTAGACTGCGTTGGGCATGAAGTTGATACTCAGCATTGGCTCCATTTTCAACTTCGCGGCAAGTTTGACCGCTTTGACGCGACATACCTGATCGAAAGCATACCGATTCTGCTCATTCACCTGCGAGAGAATACTCATGGCGCCCTGCCCTTCCAGCCCTCTCACCAGGGCTTCGTAGGCGTAAACAGACTGGTTCAGAACATCAACAATAGGCTGGAACGCGAAGGTAAAGGAGAAATCCAACCCGGTGCCACAGGCACATTGATCGCAATGGGATTCATCAAAAAGTACAGCAGGTTGGTTCACATCAACTCCTGGCTTCACTACTGACGGTTCTGGCGTGTTCGCCAGACGTATTTCCGGTAACTATAGCCCTGAGGCCATAGCTGACAAAACCACTTTCTGGTTAAAGCATGTCAAACGGTGGCATCCCCTGTTTACATGACTAAACTGGGGTTTGTCATTTATACGTGTCTGCCCCCAAAAGGAGTTTCCCGAATGGCCCAATCTACTCGTATCGCAGTAACCCCCGGCGACGGCATAGGCCCCGAAGTGGTGGCCGAAACTGTGCGCTGCCTGGAAATCCTGCGCGCGAAGCACAGCCTTGACCTGGAGTGGAAGCGTTTCCCGTGGCCCTCCCACGCGTGGCATGAGGAGCACGGAGAATCCATGCCGGCGGACGCCCTTGAGCAGTTGAAGACATACGATGCCATTCTGCTGGGCGCCCTCGGCGATCCGGGCCCCATGGATGATCCGAACCGTTACCTGCTACCAGACAGCATTTCCCTGGCTCCGCTTCTGGACATGCGTAAAGGGTTCGACCAGTGGGTTTGCGAGCGCCCGGCAAGGCTTCTGCCCGGGGCCCGGCAATACCTGGCAGATGAGCGCGCCAAAGACATCGACATGCTGGTAATCCGGGAAAACTCTGAGGGCGAGTACGTTAGCCAGGGTGGCAGGTTGCGCAAAGGCACCCCGGATGAGGTGGCCACCCAGATGGAGGTATTTACGCGCAAGGCCACAGACCGGATCATCCGCTACGGCTTTGAACAGGCCCGAAGTCGCGCTGCCGAAAGGGTAACAGAGGGTCGAACACGCACATTCCGAACACTGGATGGCCGGACCTGCGAAAGCCAGGTGTGCCTGGTCACCAAGCGCAATGCACTGCGCTACTGGGGCGACATGTACACTGAGGCCTTCGACGAGATCAGCAAAGAGTACCCTGATGTAGCCACTCACCACGAACTGGTCGACGCAGCGTGCATGAAATTTGTACAAAGCCCCTGGGCGTTTGATGTTGTGGTGGCGAGCAATCTTCAGGGAGACATTCTGACAGACCTGGCTGCGGTCCTCTCAGGGGGCATGGGCGTTGCGCCCTCCTGCAACCTGAACCCAACGGATCCGGACATGCCCTCCATGTTCGAGCCCACTCACGGCAGTGCTCCGGATATCGCCGGCCAGGGCCTGGCAGACCCTACCGCCATGCTGTTCACCGCCGCCCGCATGCTCGACTGGCTGGGCCGTAAGGACCCTGCCATTGCAGCGGCTGGCAAAGAGTTGTTCGAGGCAGTAGCCGCGGATCTCGCCGAAAACTCGGGTACACAGCGAGGCACCCACGAAATCGGATCAGCTATCTGCCAACGGTTGTCATAGTAAAATCGGGCTACTGGTCGGCCATGACAAACTCGAGCCGGCCAGAGGCCACTCTCACGTCGAGGGGCACCATGCCAAACATGCGCTGGGTAAAATCCGTTTCATCGAGCCGGTATACCGGCATGGTTTCCAGCATCTGGGCAACAAGCCGCATCACCGTATCAGTAACCGGTTTGAGGTCACCTTTGAAGAACGGTGAATCGATACTGCTTTCCAGTAGCTGAAGCCGTCTTATGAAAATCGCTTTTTCTGCACTGTCGTAGACTGGCGCGCCCTCTACCTTGAGGGCTATATCGACGGGCAACTTCGCCATTAGCGCATTCAGGGCGACCTGCCCCTTCAAATCAATCACCGCGACATCCCGGCCATCTGGTCCGAGGGTAATGTCTGCATCGTTCAGGCTCAGGCTTAACGGTGATCCGCTGCTTAACTGGTTACGATCAAACTCGCTCACCACATCCTGGAGATGCCTTTCCAGTTCGCCTTCGGAAATCGAATAGGGCGACAGACTGGCACAGCCGCTGGCGACAGCCACTGCAAGAACCAGAAGTGCCCGGAAACCGTTCAGAAATGTTCTATTCATTTTCAGCCCTGGCCTCAATATGAGGAGTAAGATCGTCATCAAAAACCACACGCAAAAGAATGGGTCGACAGCAGACCTGGCAATCCTCGACATACTCCTGTTCCGGCACCGACGGGTCGACGCTGATATCCAGCGTCTCCCAACAATACGGACACTGAATCAATACCGAATCCAGGGCTGACATGGCATCACCTCAAAACTGTTGTTTGGCCATCCATGGGATCACGCGATCGAACGCCTCTTCCAGTTTCTCGCAGGTGGTGGAGAAACTGATCCGTACAGCGTTGGTGCATCCCTCCCCGAAGGCATCGCCCGGAACCATGCATACGCCGGTTTCCTTCAGCATCCGCAGGCACAGGTCTGAACCATCCACATGAGGCGGTAGTTCAGGAAACGCGAAGAAGGCGCCTCCGGGTTTGTAGCCCGTCATGTAGGGCGTCTGATCTATGAGCTCAACCACTTTATCCCGGCGCTCACGATAGATATCCACCATGTCGCGCACGCACTGCTGGTCACCGGTCAATGCTGCCACCCCGGCGAACTGGGACGGCGTATTGGCTACTGAAGTGGTGAACATGTGATAGCGCCGAAGAGACTTTATTGCCGCCTGGCTGGAAATAACCCAGCCGACCCGCAGCCCCGCCATGCTGTAGGTCTTCGAGAAACTGCTGATGCACATGATGTTGTCCAGATCCATCGAGCAGTTCAGCACACTGGCGAAGTCCTCGTCATCGAAAATCATGTGATCGTAGACTTCGTCGGCGTAAACCTGGATGCCCCTGTAGGCGCACTCTTCGAGAATGGTTTCCACCGTGGTGCGCGGGTACACAGCCCCGGTCGGGTTGTTGGGATTATTGAGGATAAGCGCGAAGGTGCGTGGACCCATGGCCCGGATAACCTCATCGGGATCCAGTTGATGGTTGTTCTCCGCCCGGGTTGCCACAAACTTTACTTCACCGCCGTTCATCCGGATCAGGGGTGCATAGAGCAGGAAAGACGGATCCGTCACGATAAACTGCCGGCCCGGCGCTGACGTGGCAGAAATAGCCAGATACATGGCTTCTGTGGCACCACTGGTGATCAGGATGTTGTCCCGGGTCAGCTTCCGGTTATAGCGCTTGCCGTAATAGTCCCGCAGGGCCACCAGCAGCTCTGGCAGCCCGGCATCCATGGTGTAGCCGGTCTGCCCCGCATTCAGTGCATCAATGTAGGCATCGATCACGTGCTTCGGCGTCGGAAGATCCGGCTGACCGATGGAAAGATGAATGACATCCTTCATGGTGGCCGCCATGTTCACCATCCGCCGAATGCCTGGCACCGGGATGGCCTGCATGGCAGGGTTCCAGCTGGCCTTGGTTTTCCGGTACTTCACTCTGCGCGGTTTTTCCTGGCCAGTTTCTTTGTTGGCGGCTTCTGCCATAAACACCTCCTGCTAACGGGGCAATTAAAATCCATTCCTGCAGGTTAGTCAGTATGAAAGGCCTCTACAAGACAAAACGTAATAAAGATGAGATACGTGAAAGTACCGGTATCACCGCCGTCGCAGGCAAATCTGTTGCTCTGCAAGTTGACCCGACAAGGCCCTCCGACCAGACTGTAGATACCCCTCACGGGTGATCATCAGTCACACTACTAAGGCGGAGGCTCAATGACTCAGCACAGCAAACCTGTTGTTACCGTTCTCACCGCGCCGGGAGAACAGGAACCGCCGGGAATGGACGCTCTCAGGGCCCGCGCGGAAGTGCGCTTCGCCTGTGACGAACAGACCCTGCGGAATACTCTGCCCGGCACTGAAGTCATGATGGTAACTGACTTCCGCACAGAAGCCCTGGCAGCAGCCTGGCACACGGCAGATAAGCTGAAATGGATCCACGCAACCAGTGCAGGGGTGGATGCACTGATGTTCCCGGATCTGATCAAAGACGATGTAACCGTCACCAATGCCCGCGGCATTTTTGACCGCACCATTGCGGAATACGTGCTTTGCACCATCCTGATGTTCGCCAAGGACTTCCCGAACTCGATCCGACTGCAAATGAAGCACCAGTGGAAGCATCGGGATACTGAACGGGCAGAGGGCAAGCAGGTTCTGGTTGTCGGCGCCGGTTCTATCGGTCGCCAGATTGGTCGTCTGGTCAGCGGTGCCGGCCTGAAGGCCCACGGCATTGCCCGCACGCCCCGAAAAGAAGATCCTGATTTTGTTGCGGTGCACGGCAACGACGAGCTATACCAGCAACTGGGACATGCTGACTTTGTCGTTATTGCCGCCCCTCTGACACCACAGACCGAAGGTCTGTTTGATGAAAAAGCCTTCAAGGCCATGAAAAAATCAGCTCGCCTGATCAACATCGGCCGTGGTCCGATCGTCAAAACCAATGACCTGATCACAGCCCTCCAGAACGGCGAGATTGCCGGCGCCGGTCTTGATGTCTTCGAGGAAGAGCCACTGGCGGAAGACCACCCCCTGTGGGAGATGGAGAACGTTACCATGACGGCTCATATGGCCGGAGACTTCATCGGCTGGAAACGGGCTCTGACTGACCAGTTCCTGGAGAACTTCGACCGCTGGCACAAGGGTCAGGAGCTGTTCAATCTGGTGGACAAGGAATTGGGCTACGCTGGCAGCAAGTGAACGGATTCGCCACTCGCCAAAAACAAACGGGAGCCCTGGGGCTCCCGTTTCAATTCCAGACCAGTAACCGAATCAGTTACCGGATAACGACTGATCCGAGGGATCAATCTCCATCTGCTGGATCGCAATTACTGCCTGGGTCCGGTTACGAACCCCCAGCTTCCGGAATACCGCTGTGATATGCGCCTTGATAGTAGCCTCTGAGACATCCAGGTCATAAGCGATCTGTTTGTTCAGAAGCCCCTCGGCCAGCATGCCCAGCACACGGAACTGCTGCGGTGTCAGAGATGCCAGTTTCTCCGAAAAATCCGTGGCATCCGAATGCATCCGCTCGATCTTGTCTGCCACACCTTCCGGCAACCAGACATCCCCTTCGAGAACAGCCTGAATTGCCTCGGTGATGGTAGGTAACGGTGCCGACTTCGGAATGAAGCCTGAGGCACCGTAGTCAATCGAGCGGCGCATTACCTGCAACTCTTCCGATCCTGACACGACCACCACCGGCAACCCCGGATACTGCCCGCGCATGAACACGAGTCCAGAGAAGCCGTGGGCACCCGGCATATTGAGATCCAGCAAAACCAGATCCGCATCCGGGTGCGACTCTACCGCCGCCTGCAGTGCCTTGATGCTGTCAACTTCTACCGTCTCGGCATCCGGTACCGCCTGACTGACCGCCTGTTTCAATGCTGCGCGAAACAGCGGGTGATCATCAGCGACGATAATTGTTTGTGCCATTCAACAGATTCCTTGCAGTTCCATGGCCTGATAACACACAGGCGTTACTGATTCGCACGACCGCTGATCAGGTCATCCACTACACCTGGATCTGCCAGCGTGGAGGTATCACCCAACTGATCATGCTCGTTTGAGGCAATCTTACGCAAAATCCGGCGCATAATCTTGCCCGAACGTGTTTTTGGCAGCCCTGGCGCCCACTGGATCACATCTGGGGAGGCAATCGGACCAATCTCCTTGCGAACCCACTGGACCAGTTCTTTCTTCAGTTCGTCCGAGGGTTCCTCTCCATGAACCAGGGTGACGTAGACGTAGATGCCTTGCCCCTTGATTTCATGCGGATAGCCAACGACTGCCGCTTCGGCAACCTTATCATGGGCCACCAGAGCACTTTCAACTTCGGCTGTACCCAGACGGTGCCCCGATACGTTCAGAACATCATCGACGCGCCCAGTAATCCAGAAGTAGCCGTCCTCGTCACGACGTGCACCGTCACCGGTGAAATACATGCCCTTGTAGGTGCTGAAGTATGTCTGGGCAAAGCGCTCATGGTCTCCATAAATGGTGCGCATCTGGCCCGGCCAGCTGTCCAGGATAACAAGGTTGCCCTCGGTCTTGCCTTCAAGGATATTGCCGTCGTTATCCACCAGCGCTGGCTGAACACCAAAGAACGGAACCGTAGCCGATCCGGGCTTCAGGTCAATTGCCCCGGGCAGCGGTGAAATAAGGATGCCGCCGGTCTCGGTCTGCCACCAGGTGTCCACAATCGGGCACTTGCTGTTACCGATAACTCGGTGATACCACTCCCAGGCTTCCGGGTTGATTGGCTCACCCACGGAACCCAATAGTTTCAGGCTCTCACGGGTGGTGCCGTCCATGCAGGACTCGCCTTCGGCCATCAGGGCACGAATAGCGGTCGGAGCAGTGTAAAGGATATTCACTTTATGTTTGTCAACCACCTGCCCCATGCGGGAGTTATCCGGGTAGTTGGGTACGCCCTCGAACAGAACAGAGATGGCGCCGTTCGCCAGCGGACCATACAGGATGTAACTGTGACCTGTAACCCAGCCGAAATCGGCAGTACACCAGTACACATCACCTTCGTGATAATCAAAGATGTACTCATGGGTCATCGAGGCATAGACCATGTAACCACCGGTGGTGTGCAGAACACCCTTGGGCGCGCCGGTAGAACCGGAGGTATACAGCATGAACAACGGATCCTCGGCGTTCATGGGTTCCGGCGCGCAGTCTGCCGACGCAGACTTCATCAGATCCTCATAACGCTCGTCGCGGGCGTCGTTCCAGGGCACTTCAGAATTACCGGTACGGCTCACAACCACCACTTTCTCAACACTCGCAGCCTCTTCGTTTTTGAGCGCCGCATCCACGTTCTTCTTCAACGGAATCTTGCGGCCGCCGCGAAGACCTTCATCTGCGGTGACAACGAAACGCGATTTGCCGTTAACAATCCGGGCACCCAATGCTTCCGGGGAGAAGCCGCCAAAGACTACTGAATGGATGGCACCGATGCGCGCGCAGGCCAGCATTGCAACCGCGGTCTCGACAATCATTGGCATGTAGATGGTAACAACATCGCCTTTCTTCACGCCCAGACCTTTCAGGACGTTCGCGAACTTGCTGGTTTCCTCGTGCAGCTCGCGATAGGTGACGTTGCGTGAATCGGCAGGATCATCGCCTTCAAAGATGATGGCTGTCTGGTCGCCACGGGTTGCCAGGTGCCGGTCCAGGCAGTTGGCAGAAGCGTTCAACTGACCATCTTCAAACCACTTGATGGACAGGTTATTGTAATCGTAACTCGTGTTTTTTACCTTGGTGTAGGGCTTGATCCACTCAAGGCGTTTGCCGTGTTCACCCCAGAAAGTTTCCGGGTCTTCGACTGACTGACGATACATTTGTTCATATTGTTCCCGGTTCAGTAGTGCCTGTTCGGCCACTTCCGGGCTTACCGGATATACCTGTTTACCAGTCATTGTGCTCCCCCTTTAGTCAGAGTCTGTTGTCATTATCGGTTTTGGAATTCAGACGTTGGGACCTCTCCGGCCCTTTAGACGGATAGTGGTAGTTCACCATGCGAGCCACCACACAATGAATTAGACTAACGTCCTAATCCGACTGAACTTTTAGCCCATAAAAGTCGGTAACCCGCAAGAAAACAACGGTAAATTTCGCCGAACGAGAAGCTTTTAAAAAGATAGCTCCAACGGAGCCAATGGCAAATCAGGAAGGGAACGGCAGAGCAGAAAAAGCCCGGTCGCGGTGACCGGGCTTCTGGATTACGCTGCCTTTTTACGGGCCTTGGCAGAGCGCAGGCTGTATAACTTTCGCTCCTTCAGTGCGTAGCGGTTGAGTCCTGCAAGATGAATCTTGCGCAGGTAAACTGCCCAGTCAATCTGGCGGGCGTCCACGGGGAACAACTCCTTGTCGACCTCCCCCATTCGGGAGGCCAGCGCCAGCAGGTCGTCGTTCCGGAAGACATAATCCGGCGCGGTGTAGAAGCCGAAAATCGTTGCCAGGGAGCGAGTGGTATCGAGATTCCGGAGCATCTTCAATTCGCGGTTCTGTCCCAGCATACGCATCACCTTTCCGGTTATGCTAAGGGGAAGGCGAACCCCGCCCACCACAGCATCGAACAACCGGCGGTTGACCGCAATAAAGGGCTTGGTGGGCTGCCGGTAGAACAACTGATCGTATTCGGCGTAATTGACTTTGGATTCCGCCATCAGGTGATCAATGAACTGGCCCAGGGAGACCGGGTTGGAACTGCCACTGCAGCATTGGTAAATACGGTGACGGGGCGCATCACCAATCGCCTCGGCGGCCGACAGGATAATGGCGTTCGCCACCAGATCAACGGGAATGACATCAATAATCCCTGAGCGTTTGCCCGGGAACAAAGTGACCTTCCCACGGGCGTAAGCAAGGATAATGGCATCCGCCACTTTGACACCCTCGATCCAGCCAGGTGCAGGTTCTTCAAGCGCACTTTCAATGATGGAGGGTCGCACAATGGTGAGCGCCCGCCCTGACAGGGCTTTTAGCAGAAGTTGCTCGCCCAGCCACTTGGTGAAGGTGTAGGTGTCGCTCCAGCCATAGCGGTTCGCTTCGCGAATACCCAGATCCACCAGCTTCTTTTCCAGCACTTTGCCAGAGTACCGGGAACGGACGTCCGCAATCTTGTCTTCCAGAAGCCGAACCAGCTCCTCTATCTCGTAATAGCCTTCTGTGCTTCGGGGAATGAATTCACCAGCCGGTTTGGCAACGGTTTCTGTGATCTGTCCGGCATTCATGCCATTCACATAACAGGTGGAAACCTGAAGTACCGCCAACGCCGGGTTTTGCCTGGCGAGTTCGGCGACGTTTTCCAGGCACTTGGTGTTGATCGCAAGCGCTTTGTCGAGCTCTTCACGGAAGTTAACGCTGGCCGCAGAGTTGAAGAATACATCGACGCCCGCGGCGAGCTTGCGGAAGCGATCAACAGGCAAACCAAACAAAGGCTTAGTGACCTCTCCGGTAATGCAGTGTACGCGCTCTTCAAGAAAGGTTTCGAAAGCTTCGTTGTTGTCCTGGCGCAGCCGGTCGAACACGGATGAGGTGGCGATCTCTTCAAAGAAGCGCTCGCGGGCATCCGGATGTCGCTTGTTGCCACGGATCAGCAGATGAATGCCGCCGATATCTGGTACGGCGCGAATAAGCTTTTCCAGAACCACCTTGCCCAGAAAGCCGGTAGTGCCGGTAATAAGAACGTGCTTTCCACGAAGCCGCTCGAGCACTCTCGAGGATACTCCGGGATTCAACTGCTGTATTGCCATGGGAGAACTCCTTCTCATTTCAACTCGTCACCGGCGCACACCTGCCGGCAGGGGAAAAGTCTTCGAATCAGTTACACCAGTTACCAGTGCATATTGCGGGCCACGATTCAGGTTAATGTTCAATTCTTGCACAGCCCTGGTGACAGAGCGGTGACAGACAGCAAAGTTACGCTACAAAAAGTGCTGATGAAATGACGGGAAAAAAGGTAGGTTTTTCTGCGTATCAGGAGCGGCTCTGATCATTGCCCGAGAGGGACCGCAGAAGCTGATCCAGGGCTATATCTGCAGGCTGCTCTTTTAATGCACGCACAAGGCGGTCCTGCTCGCCAAAGCTGACGCGATCATAGAAAGGCTCGCTCTGCGGCGAAGACACTGACTCAGGCGTTTCCGGTTCCCGCTCTGGCTGCGTAATCTGGTCCGCCAGTTCCCGGAGGTGGGTGGCAAGATGATTCCTCAGATTCGGTTCAAGGTTTTCCCACTGGAAAGCGCCCAATCCGGTTTGCACAATCTCAATGGCATCGCTGTCCAGCGTGCTCCCCAGTAGTGCAAGAAGGCGAGTGAATGCTTCATAACGCAGCAACGGATCAACCGGTGCCTGACGGAACACCGCCTCAAGCTCCTCAACCGCGTTAAGGCACCGTTTTTTCAGCGCCGGCGGATCATTCTCATGTTCCGATCCCGACTTCACCGACGGTTTCGGCGTTTTACCGGATTCCTTTTGTGACACCTTGTGCCAGTACGCTGCAATGCCTGCCTTCCGCCTTGGCAATTGGGAAAGCCGCACATCCACCATATCTGCAAGGGTGTGGAACTGCCGGCATGAGGGATCCGAAACCGGCAAGAGCGCAACGGGTTTTTGATTGAGAACCGACTGGCGAAGAGTCTCGTCCCTCCAGATCCCGCCCATGTAATGAAGCGAGCATCCAAGGTGACGCTGCGCTGCTCCGTCAAGACGCTGAAACACGGACCTTGCCTGACTGGCCCCATGCGCCATGTTGACCAGTATGCTCGGAATACGGTTGTAACCCCTGCGCCGAAGAACCTTGATCAGGGAAAATGCATCTGTCAGGGAGGCCGGATCCGGGGTTACCACCATGCAGGCCAACTCAGTGGCTGCGATCATGTGCAAGCTCGCAGCCTGAAGCCCCGCTGCGGTATCGATGATCACGTAGTCGTACCGGCTCTCAAGGTTGTAAAGCGCCCTGAGGATACGGAGGCTCTCGGCTGGCCCCATATCCATACATTCCTGGACACCGGAGGCTCCCGGCACAATGTGCAGACCAAAATCGGTCTCGAGGATGATGTCCTCAAGGCGACACTCACCGGCCATGACATTGGCAAGGGTCTTTCTCGGATACAGACCGACCATAATACTGACATTGGCAAGATCGGTATCGCCATCAAGCAACAATACCCGGCTATCCTGCCTCGCCAGGGTAAGCGCAAGATTCAGGGCAACCGACGTTTTGCCTACCCCACCCTTTCCGCCGGTAATGGCAATGGTGCGAGGTTGGTTCGGATTGTGCTTTATGGGTTCTTTGGCGTTCATCAACTGTGATCTAGGTCCCTGATTTTTCTGATACGGGCATTATGACCTGTAAAAATTCTACACATATCTTGAAAGAGATAATATATTGCTCAGGAAAAGAGCAATAAGTATTTAATAACGACGGATTATTGTCTAAGATCGATTCCGACAATCAGAAATGAACGATCCGTCAGATTCCGACTTTTTCGCCGAACTACAGGCAAACCTATGAACATCGCGCCTGATCTACAGCTCCCGAGCCTCCCGGAAGTCACCTTGCGGGCGCTTGATGCCTGTCACAATGACGAGAACTACCGAAAGATCAGCGAGATCGTCTCAGCCGACACCGCTTTGGTTGCCCGCATACTGGCATTGGCCAATTCAGCCCTTTATGGACCCTCTGCACCGATTCGCTCGGTCGACCAGGCACTTCTGAGGCTGGGCACCCGCCGCTTTCACACACTGGTGCTGACAGCAGCCTTGCGCCAGTTGTTGTTTGAACTGGGCGGGGACGAGTGGCAACAACTCAGAGACTTCTGGCGACACTCGCTGACCACCGCCCTGACAGCCCGGGCCCTGGCTACCCTCACCCGCTACCAGGAACCGGATGAGGCGTTCATGCTCGGCATGCTCCACAACATCGGTGAGCTGATTGCTATTAAAACGCCAGCCACCGAGGCGAAGCAACACTATCTTGACCATCGATCAGACATTGCTGCCGAACTCGTTGCTTCGTGGGGTCTGGGGCCCATGGCCGCCGATGCCATGCGTTATCAACAGGCACTGCCGTCAGAGCTCCGGGATGCCGGGCATCTGGTAAAGTTAATCAGCCTTGCTACCCGGCTGGCTCTATCCGACGCCTCCGGTATTGCCGCCGCAGGCACGGTGTTTGGACTGAACGAAGAGCTCACCCACGAAATCAATCGTCGGATCCGACACGAGGTGTCCGGTGTGGCTGACTCGCTTGGAATTCCACTGGACGAAGATTACTGCGGCGAGAGTGCATCCCGGCAACTAAAACAGACCATCCTGCGCCAGGTGCTCGCGAGCGAGGCACTCAATCTTGCCGACCTGACCGGTGAAACCGAAGATATCCTCGCCGAGACGGTGAACAGCCTCACTCTGGTTACAGGCCTGCCCGCGCTGTGTTTTGGCCGCTCAGGAGACAACCTCGTGCTCCTGTCCGGAACCATTGGCGACATCCCTGAACTTGCCGTGACTGCCAAGCCCGGCGGCAGCATACTCACCGAAGCCTTTATTTCCGGTCTGCCGGTCAGCCTTGGCGAACGCTCTCCAACAGTGCTCGACCGGCAGCTGCTGTCATTGCTTCACACTCCTTCTCTCCTCGCTGTGCCGGTCAACAATGGTGACAACTGTCCCGGGGTCTTCGCGCTCGGCACCGACAACGAAAATCTGCCGAAAACGCTTGAGATGACCAGTATATTTTCCGGGCAACTGTCTTCAGCGCTGGCATACCGAGGGCCTGCCTCCCGGAAAATCGAAACCGGCAGCATCCAACTGGATCAGGAGATAGCCCGTGACCAACTGCGCAAACAAGTGCACGAAGTCAGCAATCCTTTGACCATCATCAGGCAATACATCTACCAGTTGCGCAGCAAGCTGGAGGATACCGAGATCCAGCAGGAACTCGATGTGATCCGGGATGAACTGGACCGGGCGAGCAACCTCTTGCTACAGATGAGCCGTTCTGACGCTGACGACAACGATGAACACGGAGTTGAGCTCAATGCCGAACTGGAAAGTCTGGCTCGGATACTTGAGGATAGTCTGTTCAACTGTGAAACTCGCTACCTGAAGTTAAGCCTCAGTAGCGAGCCAACATGGGTCAGCGCCGGAGCGACCAGAATTCGCCAGGTCATAATCAACCTGGTGAGGAACGCTGCCGAGAGCCTTTCGGAAGAGGGCGGTACGGTTGAAATAAATACATCTTCTCCGGTGTGGCAGAATCATCGCACCTGGGTAGAGGTTGAAATTACGGACACAGGCAGCGGAATACCCGGCGACATCAGGGATAACCTGTTTTCACCGGTAGGCACGACGAAGGGAGCGGGCCACAGTGGTTTGGGCCTGAGTATTGTGAAACAGCTTGTAGATGACATGGAGGGCATCATCGCTTGTCGCACAGGACAGGAAGGAAGCACCTTCCGGATTCTGCTGCCAGCGGCCAGCGATAAAGAGAGCAGGACCGACTGACGAAACAACGGACACAGACCGATGGCACCTGAACCTACTGATCAGACTTTCAGTCAAGGGTTACCGGCACGGATACTGGTAGCGGATGATGAACTCCGCCTACTGAATACACTGGCGTCACTTTTGCGGCGTCAGGGTTACGATGTTTCGGAAGCCCTTGGTGGCCGGAAAGCCTGTGAACTGATTGATCAGGAAACGTTCGACCTGGCCCTGCTGGATCTCAGGATGCCCGAGGTCAGTGGTTTCGATGTCATGGCACACCTGACCAACGAGCAACCTGACTGCGGGGTAATTGTGGTCAGTGGCGAAAGCTCGTTCAGCGCGGTAAGCCGGGCGTTACGCCGGGGAGCTCTGGATTACATTCGAAAACCTTTTGATCCTGAGGAACTTCTTGCCACGGTCGAGGGCGTCATTGGAAAAAAATCACTGCTAGAAGCCCATGAAAACATCCAGTTTCGACTGGAAAAGTCTGAAGCCCTGCACCGCTACATTGTTAACAACTCCCCCGATATCGTATTCATGCTCGACCAGGACGGCCATTTCTGCTTCGTTAACAGCAAGGTGGAGAGTCTGCTCGGATACCAGCCAGCGGAACTCTGTGGTCAACATTTCCGGCACATTCTTGACGACCGGGACGTCACCCGGGGAACTCTGGCCCTCAAAGGACCAAATATCAGCTCAGATAACCCGAGAACCCTGGAAGTTCGCCTGAAAACCCGCGGCAGTCGACGGGCTACACGCCACTTTGAAATAACCGCCTTTCCCATCGACCCGCAGACCTGGCCCTACTCCGGAACTACCCAGGGCGGAGGCAATGGAGACGGGGCGAGTTATTACGGAACCGCCCGTGACGTGACCGAGCGGAAGGAGGCCGAGGCCTTCATAAACTTCCAGGCCTATCACGACCTGCTAACCCGACTGCCCAATCGGGCTCTTTTCAAGGACCGCCTTGAACTGGCTATCACTCATGCAAAACGCGGTGGCCAGAAACTGGCGGTGATGTTTCTGGATCTGGACCGCTTCAAGGTCATCAACGATACCCTTGGCCACGCCATGGGAGACCGCCTGCTGCAAGCCGTTACCCGTCGTCTCGAGAACTGCCTTCGCAAAGGCGACACCCTGTCCCGTTTCGGGGGTGATGAATTTACCCTGCTACTGCCTTCGATACACAATCACGAGGATGCGAAGCAGATTGCCAAAAAACTTATTGGCGCCCTCCGGGCGCCTTTCCAGTTGGGCGATCATGAGGTGTTTGTTGGTGTGAGTATTGGCATCGCTATCTTCCCGGAGGCGGGCATAACCATGGATCAACTGATCCAGAACTCCGACATTGCGATGTACCACGTCAAAGGCAAGGGTAAAGACGGCTATCGCTTCTATTCCGACAGTATGAGTATCGACACCGCCAACCGGCTCAGCCTGGAGAGAGATCTGCGCCAGGCCCTTGAACGTGATGAGCTGCGGGTTTTCTACCAACCCCAGGTGTGTTCCCGAACCAACCGGATGGTGGGGGTGGAGGCCCTTGTTCGCTGGCAGCATCCTGAGAGAGGGTTGCTTTACCCTGGAGATTTTCTGCCTCTGGCCGAGGAAACCAAGCTGATTGGCCTGCTCAGTGAGCGCGTACTTGACCAGGCCTGTCGGGATATTGGCCGGTGGATCCGCACTGGTCATTCTGACCTTCGACTGGCAGTAAACCTGTCACCGAGCCAGGTCGAGCATCCACGCTTTGTCGAAACGCTGATGCAGCAGGTCAATGCCCACAACTTCCCCGCGGCCAATCTGGAAATCGAAATCACCGAAAACGTGATCATGAACGATCTTGAGCAGATCTCCCAAAAACTCCGTGAACTGGCAGCTCTGGGTGTCCGGATCGCAATTGATGACTTCGGCACCGGCTATTCTTCCCTGAATTACCTTCATCGATTGCCCATTCACACCCTGAAAGTTGATCAGTCTTTCGTGAAAGCGATTCGCAGCGGGGACGACGGCGCATGCATCGTAAACGCGATTGTCGCCATGGCCCACGGCCTGAAGCTGGATATTGTGGCGGAAGGTGTCGAGACCGACGAGCAGATGGAGTACCTGAGAAGGCTTGGCTGCCATCAGGTTCAGGGCTTTTTCTACGGCCCGGCACGGCCCGCAGCCGAGATTTCCAGAACGCTGGGCACCACCAAAGTCGAAAGCGCCCCCCTCTGACGGACGACCATTTATTGTCCGACACTCCTATTTAAATTCGCGATCTGGTTTGCAAAGTATTGCAACGCGTTAACTTGTGTATCTGGAAATGCGCATTGCTGCACATATTTCTCCCACCCTGTTCACTAAGCTCGAATCCATCAGGCGCTGATCACCGGAATGTCCGACAAACTCGGGCCAATAACGACAAAAACGGTGGCGGCAACCAAGGAACAAGAACAGGCAACAGTCATCATGCGCGACAAGTACAGGTACATAGGTCCCGTCTACGATTTCCTGAGCAATCTCTATAGTGGCAAGAACATCCACCGCTGCAAGACCGCCATGCTGGATGTGGGAACCATCCGGCCCGGAGACAGAATCCTGTTCGCCGGTGTTGGCCATGGCCGGGACGCACTTCGGGCAGCAGAACTGGGCGCGGACGTGACTGTAGTGGACCTGTCAGAAACCATGCTGCGGAAGTTTGCCGAGGCACAGGAAAGAAAAGCACCAGACCTGAACATCCGCCGGATTCACAGCGATATCATGAAAGTGGATGAGTTCGAGCAATTCGATATGGTGGTCGCCAACTTCTTCCTGAACGTATTCGACGAAGACATGATGGTCCAGGTGCTGGAGCATCTGATACGCCTTGGCAAGCCCGATGCCAGGGTTGTTGTGGGTGACTTTTCCTACCCCACCGGCAACCTGCTCTCCAGGATATTCAAGAAACTGTACTGGTATATGGCCGTTTTCATCTTCTGGCTGTTCGCCAATAACGCATTCCACAAAATCTACAACTATCCCGAGCACATGCAACGACTGGGCCTTCAGGTCACACATAAGAAGCACTTCAAGCTTCTGAACATGAACTGTTACTGGTCCATTCTCGGGCGCAAACAAGCCTGAGAATGTCCACCCTGGAATCACCCAACAAAAACAAACGGGAAGTAGCAGCATGTCAGACCAGATACTCTCACTGGACAGGGCTGGTGCGCTGGAAAGCGGCTCATTCACCTTCAACGAACGGGTAGGCTTCCTGAAAAAGTACGGAACCCACTCCCAGTCTTTCTCAACACTCCAGCCTGGCATGCAGTATTTCGATGTACCCGGTATGGGCTACATCGCCTACATGCGCAAATGGGGCTCTACATTCGTACTCTCGGATCCGGTTTGTGCACCCGAAGATTTTGGCGCTCTTCTGGAGGGCTTCCATCTTCAATTTCCCAGAGCCAGTTACATCCAGGTGTCCAAACCCGTGGTTGATTTCCTGCACCGCCGGTTTGGCCTTTATGGCACACAGTTTGGCAGCGAATCCCGGATCGATCTGAGCCGCTGGTCACTCAGTGGCAAAAAGAAGCAGATCCTCAGAACCGCACTCAATCAGGCAACGAAAACCGGAATCACTGTCAAGGAACGCTTCAGCGATGATCACACCCGAGAGATCTCCGAAGCCTGGATTCAGACCCGCAAGTGCAAGAGTAACGAGATCCGCTTCCTGATCCGGCCGATGGAAATGAATTACCGTGAAAATGAGAGACACTTCTATGCTTACCAGGATGGTAAGGCGGTCGGGTTTATCTACTTCGACCCGATTTATCGCAACAACGAAATCATCAGCTATGTACCCAACATTTCCCGAGCCAATGCCGATTTCCGACAGGGCATTTTCTATACACTGATGGCCCATGCGATGGAGGTGTTCAAGGCCGAGGGAGTGCCTTTCCTGGACCTTGGGCTCATTCCCCTGTCCCTCGATTCTGCGACCGAGCACCAGGAAAGCCGACTGCTGAAACGTTTGCTGCACGGGCTCTATGAAAAAGGCAATTTCCTATACAATTTCAAAGGCCTGGAGTTCACCAAGTCACGCTTCCGGGGGGACAATTTCAAAACCTACTGTTGCCATAGACGATCGATTCCGGCCCTGGAGTTCTTTGCCATGTTCAAACTGACGCGGCTTCTGTAGTCCCCATCTTGTCTTCGGGCCAGTACCCCATCACCAACTTTGGGGGCACACCCAACCCGTTCATGAAAGTTACAATGCCCCTGGGCGCAGAGCCGGAGAACAAGGCAGCACTGACCGGCTGATAGTCGGCCCCGGATACGGGGTTCTCGGCCTCTGAAAGCTGGCCCGCCTGATCCAGTAACCAGGCCACCCGGCGGGCAATCGCCTCTCCTGAATCGACCCAGAAGCGAACCGACGGCAAACTCTCCTTCAGGCTTTCCAGTAACAACGGATAATGAGTGCAGCCAAGCACCACCGTATCCACATCGGCTTCAAGAAACGGGGTCATGGCCTCTTCCAGCTCGGCAAATGGAACCGGGCTCCCGTCAACCAGGTCTTCCGCCCAGCGTACCAGTCCCGGGTGACCGATACGTTCAACTGTGCAGTCGCCGGCGAATTCTTCGACCAGCCTGTCGAGGTAGGGTCTGCGAACCGTCGCCGGCGTTGCCAGAAGCCCCACCCGTCGATTAACAGTCCTGGCGGCCGCCGGTTTGATGGCCGGCACCACTCCCACAACCGGCACCGAAGTCAGGGCCCGTAAATGAGGCAAAACCACCGTGCTGGCAGTATTACAGGCCACAACAATGATGTCCGATGGATACCCTTCAAGCGCCCTGGAAATCAGACCACAACAACGGTCAATCACCACCGATTCGGATTTATCACCATAGGGAAAGCCTGCGTTGTCTGCCAGGTAAACGAGATCCAGCCCGGGCATATGTCGGTGAATGCAGTCCGCAATACTCAGTCCGCCGACCCCGGAATCGAATACCAGAACCCTTGGAGACGTCTGCCCGCTCAAACCGGAATGCCTCCCCGGGAGATCTCGTTCTCCATAGCCCGGATCAGCTGGCCTGAAATCGTCGTTTCGGGCGGTACCGGCGGGGTATCTCCCGGCAAAAACCAGTCGGCATCGGCAAGTTCATCTTCCTGAAGGACCAGCTCGCCCCCGGCATAATCGGCAAAGAACCCGACCATGAGCTGATGCGGGAACGGCCAGGGTTGAGACGCATGGTATCGGATGTTGGTTACATCGAGCCCGGTCTCTTCCTTTACCTCCCTGCGCACCGCCCCCTCCAGGCTTTCGCCGGGCTCAACGAAGCCGGCAATCAGACTGTAGAAATGCCGCTTGACCCGGGAAGATCTGGCGAGCAAAAGTCGATCGTCCCGGCGAATGACCACGATCACACAGGGTGCAAGTCTCGGATACCAGGGAATCTGACAGGATTCACACCACTTGGCCCTCTCCCGGGGATGGAAACCGGTTTCCTTGCCACAGCGACCGCAATACCTGTGATCAAGCCACCATTGCCAGACCTGGAATCCGGTGCTGAGCATATCCGCCGGTGCATCAGTGCGCGTCAGCAGCGCGTCTCGCAATGGAATAATTTCCTGGTCACCAACGCCGGATTCCGGCAACTCGGTCACAAAAACATCCCGTCCGTTGAAACTGCCCAGAGACACTGCATTGGACAAACCGTGCCGGAAAAGCGTGTTGTCGCCTGAATACAGCCAGCCGGATTCGGGCTTCACCACACCCGATCCCGCCAGTGCCAGAATCAGGTCGCCCTGCTCCGGCTGCCTGGTCGTCCAGCCAGGTATCCACTGAGTCATTGAGACCATCATCTGATGCAACCCCTAGTGATTTTAAGACCAGCTCGAAATGTAACACATTGCCACACCGGCCCAGAACGCAACCTCGACTTTCCGCCCTGTACTCAACCAAGTAAACTTGGCACCTGTTTCTTCAACGGAGTTGCACTTTATGCGTCTTTACCAGGGCATTCGCAGCCTGATCCTGACCCTTTTCCGCAAGATACTGTTCATCTGGGTCCGGACCGATGTCAGCGGCAACAGCGTTGAAGCCCTGGCCCTGGAGCCTGACAAACCGGTCTGTTACGTGCTGCAGTACAGTTCTCTCTCGAGCCGTCTGGTTCTGGAACAGGAAGTTATCCGGGCCGGACTGCCTGGCGCCAACGAGGCGCTACCGGTAAAGAACGGGCCCTCGCACTCCTTCTTTTTCCTCTATCGCC